>Ga0315909_10000459_pt1 | contig 54322 bp, 42 predicted proteins | sample LakEriMetagenome_11_FD_203527 | JGI IMG/M metagenome (GOLD analysis project Ga0315909, IMG submission 203527) | Freshwater fungal communities from buoy surface, Lake Erie, Ohio, United States - Buoy 2 MA125 | ecosystem: Environmental > Aquatic > Freshwater > Lake | place: USA: Lake Erie, Ohio... | reverse complement strand
GATTCTGTAGTACCATCTGCTTTAGTAATTATTGCATTTCCTATAATTAAATCATTTCCCTTATTATAAGTTTCTACAATAGAGTTTATAGACTCTTGTCTTCTTCTTTCTATATCAGAAACAGGAGTTGTAGATTTAGCTCCTTCTAAAGCAGCTAGTTCTGCTTTATACTTAGCGTTAATTTTATTCTCCATGAACTCACTAATCTTAGGAGAATCTACATTTTTTAAGAGTTTTAAGAAAGCATCTTTGTTTATTGTTTCACCATCATAATCATATCCACCATCAGTTATTTTACCTATAATCTCATTATTAGACTCTTTTCTTACATTACTATAAGCATACTTAGAATCTTTTTCAATAATATATTTTTCACCATTAACAATAAACTGTGTGTTTATAAACGCAGCTCTGATTATTTTTTTTGGTATTCTTGCATTATTATCTAAAGCTTCTAATTGTGCAGCTCTTTGCTTATTCCAAAGAGGATTATTAATCTTTACAGTTATTTCAGGAACTGGTACTTCAGAATTTAGAAGGTCTGTTATTTGTTGTTTTAAATCATTTCCAGTATAAAACTTAAGCTCTGATTGTTTTCTTCTTTCTATATCAGTTTCAATAAGTTGTCTGTGTGTTTTATTTTGAGGATTATTAAGTTTTTTACCTTGATAATAAACTCCATCAGATTTAACTTCATATTCTGTGTTTGCTATTTTGCCTATTTCTATATCAGCTTTCTTAGCTTGATCAGAAACAGGAGCTTTTTTAGATAATGAACCTGGTCCATAAAATGACTTAGCATCATATATGACGTAAAAAGGATCAACTTTTTGATTACCAATAATATGATTTACAACTTTAACTCCTTTTACTTCAGGATTAGATTTTTGAAAATCATTAAATAAAGATATTATGGCAGGTTGTTCATTTGCTTTTTCAGTTCCATCATATTCTTTAGCTGGATCATTTCCAATATAAGAACCTGTAGCTGGATTATTAAAATTATATCCTTTAGCTCTAAGTTCGTTATACAGTTCTTTCTCTGTTTTATTAGCATCAATTACAATAAAATCAGAATCTTTAATTTCTCCTTGTATTGGCTGACCGTATCTCTGGACTAAAAAAGGAGTAGTTGTAGAAGATGCGTTTAAACCATCACCAAATTGGCTAACTTGTTCTTTACCTCTTTGAAAAGTTCCAAAATTAAAATCTTCAGGTTTTACATTTGTATGATGATAAACAGTTACAACATCAACAACAGGAGCTGCTGGTGGTGGTGTAGTTCCTTCTAATGGTTGTGTATTTCCAGAGTCAACTCTTTCTTTTATTTTATCAGAAAGAATTTGACTATAAGACATATTTTTACCGTTTATAACTTCATCTTTACCATAAGATGATTCTAATATTTTATCTCCATAAAACTCTTTAGCTACTTGTAAAGCTAGTTTAGCATCATTTTCTGAATAACCATGCATTACTACCTGATCACTTAAAGCAGGACCTTGAACTTCTAAATCTTGAAATATTTTAACTCCTCCATTATAACCTCTTTTTTGAAGCTCTATCATAAAGTCTCTAAAAAGTTCTGGAGAAAAATCATTTAAATTTTTTAATGAGAAATAACTTTTATGAGTAAAAGATTCATTGGTATTAGTTCCATTATTTATACCAAAGTATAACCATGAGTTAGAATTTTTAGTATCTGAATATAGTCTTACATTTTGAGCTAAGTACCTCTCTGCTTGAGGTTTATTCACAATAGCCATTATTGCATTGTAAAAAGAATTAAATGCTTTCTTTGTTACATCAGATAATGATGCTCTATCAGCTTTCAGCATCTCTCCTACCTCTTGTGAACTAGTTGCATTTCTATGTTTAGGATTTGTTCTAAGCTGTGAGTCATCTATTTTTAATCCGTTTTTAATAGCGTAGTTAGCATATTCTTCTCTAGATAATTTAGATAAATCTATACCTTCTCTTTTTGCAATTGTAGCTAGTTCATATGATGCGGTCCATCCAACTAATTTTTTTCTTCGAGCTAATTCAGTTGCATCAATACCTGTAGCAGGTGGAGCTTGTGGATAAAGTTCTGGGAATAATTCAACTGTTGTCTTTTCTATTATAGGAATATATAAACCAATAGGTTTATTTTTATTGTTGACATTACTTACGCTAGGAGATATTTCAATTGAACTGATAGTTCTAGTACCATTACCCGCAATAGACATATTAACAAGTAAAGGCAGAATACCCATTCCTTGAATTCTCATATTGTTCTTATTGAGTTCAGTACCAACTAAAGATTGTATTAACTCTCTATAGATGTTTAATTGTGCTGTATCTTTTTCTACATAACCTACTCTATCTTCAACTAATGTTTCTTCAAATGATTCTGCGTACCCTTTAAATTTAGCTCTATCATTTTTAGGCATCATTGTTTTAATATCTAAAATCAATAAATCACCTTTATCATTATAGAGCACTAAGTCTACTTGACCACTAACAGGAATTATACCTATAGATCCAAAGAGCTCATTAGTATCTGTTAATGCACGATAATTATTAATACGCATGTAATCAACAACATGCTTTAATGTTTTAGTTAAATCCTTTTTAAATTTATCTGAAAAGATAATAGGCGTTTGAACATTAAGTTTAGATTGAACATTTTGATATGCGAGATCTAATAATCGATTAACATATGTGTCATTAATTTCTTGGTCTAACATACCACGTAAACCCATTCTAAAAAACTCATCTATAACTGTTCCTCTATCTGTATAATTTTTTGAAGTTTCGCTTAAGTCTGGTTCTTTTAAAACTTTTTCAATAGCTTCACTAAGTTTAGCTTGAATATTATCTTTTGTTGATTTTCTTATTTCTTCAACAATATTATTTAGACTTGTTACTCGAAAGAAATATTTACTAGGATCACTTAAAAGTGTTCTTATTTTAGAACTAATATTCTCATCATATTGTAATTGATTAATATTATAGATCTGTTTAATTTGATTTATAATATTATCACCAACCGCTTTTGCTTGATTTTTTAGAAGTGCAACTTTTGAAGCATCTCCTCTACCTAATACATTAGAAAAGATTGCTTCTAGCTTTGAACCAATTTGTACGAGTTGTTGTTGAACTGCAGGATTTACAACATTTTGCGTTCCAATAGGAACATTAGTCATTGTAATTCCATTGAAGGTTTTGATTATTCTTCCTTCTTGTAATTGGGCACTAGTTAAATTTTGATTTTCATTTGGAGCAAGAACTCTAAATTTACCATTAACAATTTCAATTAACTCGGGAAGTTCCATAGAAAATATGTCACTCTCTTCTAATCCCGACTTATTTCTAAGATAACTTAACTGTGCAACTGTTAATGTATTTTGTATCAATCCTTTTTTATCATCTCCAACTTCTTTCTTTTCTTTCTTCTTTTTATAATTATTAATTATGGTTGCTGCTGCAGATGAACCTTGAATCCATGAATCAATGCTACCGTAACTTTGTTTATCTTCAGGTGATAATTCATTCCATGCAACATTAAGTGCATCTGTTAAATCTTCTGGTAGTTGTTGTAAAGGTGTAGCGACATTTATTTCTTCAGCAGTTGTTTGAGTTTCAGTTATTTGTTCACCAAGTATTGCAGTAGAAGTAATTCTTAATGTTTCTTCTAATGCATTACCACCTTTATATAATCCAGTTATTTGTTCAAGCAAGTTTCTGAGTGACTCCAAAAATTCTTGCCATACACTTTTATTTGTTTCTTCAGTAATTGTATTAGCTAGTATAGATTGAAATGAGAGATCAGTCATTGCCATTGCAACAAACTGTTCAATGCTTTTTAATCCAACTACATCATCAATAATAATATCTCCTTTTTCATTTTTTGGAAATACAACATTCCATTGTTGTTCAAGCTGTTCAATAATAGCATTTAATTTACCACTAACAATAGCTTCTTGAACCTTGGTTTTAATATTTTCAATATCTGCTTTAAATTTTGCATTAGTTAAATTATCATTAACTAACTTTTGCATCAATCCATTAAGAATAACTTTTTCAATATTTAATATTCCAGTTCTATAATTAGCAGCACTGAAATTAGGATTGATTACTATACCGTTAGTAGTATCATATGATACTGCGACAGGATGGTTTCTATTAAAGCTAATATTAATATCATCTTTTATAACAGATAATAATCTACGTGCTAATTGTTTATCAGGTAAATAACCAAATTGACTGTCTATTATTTTTTGTAATAACTCCTTTGCACTTATATCTGTAGGATTATCTTTATTAAATCCATATTCAGTAGCTAAATCAAGAATAGTTCTTTCATCACCTTTTTGTTTTTGAAACTGTTGTCCTAAAGGAATTGTTTGACTAATTGCTGTAGGATCAACTTTACCTACAAACTCAATTCCTTTTAAAGCCTCATATGATTCTAGAACTTCTAAGATTTTATTATATATATCTTTGTGCTGAGGATTACTAGGATCAATTTGTGTTAGTTCAGGAATGTTTGGTAGATTTGTTGCTGCATAAAAACTTGATGGTATTTTATTTTTATTAACAAGAGCATCAACGTTATTTGGATCTAAAAATATTCCAATCTCATAAAGTTCTTGTAGTAAGTGATGATTATCCATCATTCTTTCATAATCATCCAGCATAGCTTTTACTTTTATTTTAGCTAAGCGATTTGCTGTACTAATTAATTGGCCAATTTTTTCAACATTTGAATTAAAGTAATCAGGATCAGTTAATATATTTAATGCATTAATGTGTCGTGCTGAATCTTTTCTTAAACGCACAATGTCTAAAACATTAGCAAATATCTCACCCATTTCATCTTTGGTCATATTAAGACCATTGGGTCCAGCAAGAGTATTAAGATATCCTTTTAATGGTTCAATACCTTTAATTTGAAAACTGCTATCTACTTGCCCAAATAAAGCTTCAAGCATATAAACCATTGAATCTACTAAAGTAGTTTGATCACCAAACTGTATTTCTTGAGCTGATAAATCAATATCTTGCTCACCCATAAATGCAGTTTTTGATCTATCTACTGCAACTCTTTGTTTTTTACCTTTCTTATTTACTATTTCAATTAATATATTTTTACCTAATACACCTACAAATTTACCTTCAACCTTTTCACCTTTAGTATTTGTATATTCAATAGGAGATCCCTTTGGAAATTGTAATACAAATTTTTCTGCTTTGCTTGGATCAAAGTTTTCTAACTTAACACTTTCATCATATGTTCTTTCAAATGCAGTTATAGCTGAATACCAAGTATTTAACCCTTCGTATTCTTCTTGTTTTTGTTTTAAAATTTCTTTGTCTTCGGCTGTAGTTGCTTGTTCGTATATTTTAATTTCAGATTCTAAGTTTTTTATTTTGCTTTGTAATGCTCCTCCTGCAGTTGTATCAAATAATATTGCAATATCACCACCTAATACTTGTGATAGTTTTGGATTACTAGCTAATGAACCAGTCATTGATTGTATTCTAGAGCCAACTCGTTCAAACATAAACTCATTAAATAAATAGGCTTTCTTTCCTTCTTCAAATGCCTCATATAAATCACGTTCAGTATCTGGATTATAATCATTAACAAACTTTTCATTTGATTCTTCATATCTTTCTTTAAGACGATCTGCACGTGATATAGCTTTATTTATACGATCACGTAATCCAGCATTAAATGAATCCCCTTCTATGCTTTCACGACCATTACCAAATGCTTCTTTTAATGAAGTATCATCTAACTTTAATAAATCACGCATTTGAGTTTGAAACTCATCAAGCATGTTATGTTTAAGTAAAGTGTGAACATGCTCAAAGAAAGATTGCTCTTTAATATTCTTTGCTCCGGCGATATCTCCTGCTTCTTCTGATTCTAATTGTCTTGTAATTAAATTATTTTGTTCAGTTGCATTTGCATAAAAATCATTTGCAAATTTTGCTGGATCATTAATAATTGCATTTAATGAATTTTCTAATTTTGTAATTGCATTTTTTCTATCATCAATATATTGCTTATACTTTTCTGGATTTCTATATTTTTGATATAATCTAGGAGCTTTCTTAAATGCAATTGTTTGAAGTCCTCCAATAGGAGCTGCCATAAAGAAACCTGATAAAAATGTTTCTAAAGCCATATTTTGCTTATCAAGTTCTGCTGCACCTAATCTTAAACTATTTAATAATCCAGCTTGACCAAGACGTTCTTGACCAAAGTTTTTATTTGTATAGTGATCTATAAGTCCAGCAGATAATGATTCTTGATAAACTTCTTGTAAACCTTCTGCAAAATTTGCACTAGTATATCTGATACCAGTACCAACTAAATTTTTAGGACGTAAAGCTTTACCTAACATTCTTATTGAATCAAGATTTAAATAACTCTTGATATTATTCATATCATAAACCTTTGCTGTTTTTTTACCATCCACGGTTTTAATAACAGGTCTAAGATTATTAGGTACTTTATTCATTATTGATCTAAAAGGTTTAATACCTTTTAGAGCACCTTCTAAAACTAATTTATTACTAAAGTATATAGCAGGCATATTATATAAATATGCTTCTGATCCAGCTTGAAGTGCTTGACTATGAATAACTTGTGATTCATTAAAGTTAGGCATTCTACCATTATCTCTGTAGAATTCATCAATTAGTTTAGCAGAAACTTCATTACTAACCATTCCTGCTTCTAATTTAGATTCTGATGAGGCAGCATTTATTTCGCGTACATCACGATAGAATTGACCAAATAATGCTTTTGATTTTGCAAAATTATCTAGAGAGTTATAGTCTTTATAAATTCCTCTTAATGTTGCACGTTCTCCTTTTATTAATCCACGTGCTAAATCAGCAGTATCACCAAAGGGTGTTATCTTTTTTGCAACATTCCAAACTTTACGAGCGGTAGAAATATTATTTGCACCTTTAAATAATTGACCAATTGCTTTTGTAAATCGACCAATATTTAATCCTGTTCTTGTTAGTGCTGCTGGTGCAGCACCACCACCAGATGCACCCGTTGCTAATCCAAGTGCAATTTCTTCTGCAGCTATTTCTGCAATTACACCAACAGTGTATGCTGAATTTAAAAAGAAATTTGTAAAGCTTGCTCCAAATCCTGATTTACTAGAACTACCAATTGCCATGGCTTTTTCCATAGTATTTGCAGAATCAAAGTCTGGAGTGGTATTACTTAATGAACCCCAGTTTTTAAAAAGGGATGTTGCACCTGCAGAAAACAATGTTCCATATTGACTCGCTGCTCTTCCAAAATCATCAAACCATGAACTATTATTATTATAAATAGTTTCATTATCCCTAAAGGGACTGAATCCTAAATTTCTAAATTGACTATGATTTGAATATCTATCAAAGTTTAATCCTGTATGAGTTGAATTAAAAGCTGATGGTTTAGCATATGCATATGGATCGGTAGTATCTTTTATTTTTAATACCGCATTATTAAGACGATCAGTAGATGATACACCTGTAGGTGAAGGATTAGGTCCACTTACACTATTACCAACTGTTGCTTGTTCATCATATAATTTAGAGGATGAAGTACTTGGTGTTTTTGGAATAACATTAATTGTATTTCCTGAATCACTTTTTACTTCAAAAGTATTTGGAGTACTATTTACTTCAGCCATTATCTTCTATCTCTTTTTATGTTAATACTATTGTCTTGTAAGATTTCTTTATGGGTTTGATTTAACGTTTCCACAGTTTGATTAATATCAAAATCTTTTAAATAAACAGGTGCTAACGGAGTATTTATTATTCTTCCTGTTTGTGGATCATATTCTGCAGATGTTTGATATAAGAAAACATTACCATTTGAATCTCTTCTTATAGAAGAACTACCACCTAAATTACCATAATCAATGTTATATTGATTTGTTAAGTTAAATACTCTTTCAACACGCGTATTAGTATGTCTAGAAATAATAGCTGTTTCACGAGGTCTACCATCAGAACCAGTATGTTGGGCTAATTTTTCACGTGGTATAATTAATGTGAATGTAGCTTGATCCATATTTTTACCAAAGGCAGATCTATATACCCCAGGTAAATTTTCTGAACCTATTAATCCTTTTAAATATGCTTGAGACGGTGTAAAGGTTATTGCAACATTATTACGATTTTGAGCTCCGGTACCATAACTAGTTATTTTAAATCTTGGTCTACCGTCTGTGGTATTTTTTGGATTACTACTTAAAAAATCCATGCTCATTTGTTGCATCATTGCTCTAATAGCATTTTCTTTATCTTCACTATATTGATCATCAATTACATCTGGAGTAATCATAGAACCATCTCCCATTATCCATGTTGCTTCAGCTGCTTTAGGATTAGCTAATGCACCACTTTGATTTATTGCTGATAATAATTCACCAGCTGCTCTATTTGATGGAGCCATACCACCAAGCATTGAATCAACTTGATAACTTACACCTTGTGAAAATGCTCCAGTGTGTCCACCTAACGGACTAAACTCTGTTGTAATACCTGGAATATCTTTGTTTGCATATGCATCACTAAAGTCTTCTTTAAATTCATCATATATAGATTCGATTTCATCCATCATATCTTCTTGATCTAATTCACCCATTGGAACTTTTCCAGATCTATATCCACTTACTACTCCTGCTACTGGTCCAACAATTGGTATTAGATTAGCAGTCATAGCACCTTTTGCTGCACTAGACCAATCCCATACTTCTCTATCTGGATGATTAGCAACAACAGGCATTACTGCTTGTGCAAATTCTTCTAATGATCTTATGTTTCCTTTATCATCTAAAAACTGTTCGCGTGCTTCCATTATAAATGGATCATATTCATCTGTTGGTGTTGATTGAATATAACTTAAAACAGCTTTATTATTATTTAAATGTGCTTGTTGCACTGCAAGTAATTCTGCTTCCGTTCCTTGTATATCATTATAAGCTTGATAAAGATCGGGTAAAATAACATCTTCACGACCTTTAATTACTTGTTTAAAATCTTCACTTGTTATTAAATTCTTAATTCTTCCCTGAAGTTCTAAAACATTATTAGCACTTTTCATATCATTTATGAAAGGTGTTTTAGCTTTATTTTGCCAATCTTTTACAAGTGATAAATTACCACTTGCATCTTTTCTTAAGTATCCTTCTTTTTCAACTTTTACTGATTCCTTTTTTTCATCATCAAACATATAATCCCAACTGGCATCAGCAGCTTGTTTAGCAATATCAAATAAATCTAGTGGATTATACCATGTAAACTCATCATCAGATTCCCAATCTTGTTTCATTTCCTCAACAAACTCATCTAAATAAGTTTTTTCTTTATATGTAGTTGAGGTTTCTAATACACCATATGTATCTTCTAATAATCTTCTTGCTTCTTGTCTTCTTTCTGGACTTGCATTTGGATCATTAGCAACTGATTGTAATTGACTTACTACTACTTGGCTTAAATGTTCAGTTTTAGCAGTTCCATCTCCACGCAATGATTCTTCTCTTTTAATCATTTCTTCCTGAACATTATAATTGGGATCTGTTTGACCCACATCTCCAGGAACAATAACACCATCAGTAATGCCTAAAGCATCTGCCATTGTTTCACTTTCCTTTTTTTCTTTTTCTGCATCAAGCTGTGCTTTATATGCAATTTCAGCCATATTATATTGATGCTGTACTTGCATTTTACCATACTCATCGGCTTTTATTTCAACCTTTTGAGTGAGGTTAGCATAGTTAGATGCTGCAGTAATCAAAGTTTCTTGTAATGAATTACTTGCAGTAATAGCATCAACTCTACTTCTTAGTACATCTATTGGAAGATTTGGAACAATACTTGGATTTGATAAATCAGCTATATCATCTGCTTGTTTTTTATTTATACTAACAACTTCTTTTTGAGTATCAAGACCTAATAATAAAGCTTCTGGATCTGTATCATATGCAGGATTAATTCCTGTCTTTTTATTTTCTTCAACAAGTTTTTTCTTATTATCAATTTGTTGATTTTGTTTTTCTAATTCTGCTTGGCGTCGTGCATTTGATTCTTCAACTGCAGTAAATACTTCTGTAAAGTATTGACGCTCAGCAGCTTCTTCACTACCGTATTGTTGTGCATTTGCTTTTATATAATTTTTTCTATCTACATATGCTTGTGTTTTATATGTATCAGCTACTTTAGGATCATTACCTACAGTTGCCATCATATATTGAGATAGATCGGGAACCATTTGTTGACCATTTGTCCTCGTTATTTGATATCTACCATCAGGTGTTATTTCTACTGATTGTGATTCAAAATTCATTTCTTTTGCAAAATCCATCCCCATTTTGTAAGCATTCTGAAATGGAGTGTAATTTAAATTTTGCATACCTAAGGTTTGGTCAAGTGATGCATTTGCAAACTCTTCCCTTTTATATGCTAATTCTAAATCTCCAGTTTCCCACCATTGACCACCACAATTTTCTCCAACACATCTTTTATAATTTTCAGAAGCTAATAAACTATCTTCAAATGATTTAGTAAAGGACATATCCTTATGAATGTACTTATCATTTATTAATGGTTTAAAAACTTGTTGAGCACTTATAACATTATCTTGTCTACTAAGATCTAGACCTGCAATCTTTTGAATTTCATTTTCTATTTGAGTAAAGTATTTATTACGCCTCTCAATATTCTCTGAGTGCGTCATATTTGAATTCAAAAGTGTACCGTATATTCCACTTATTTTATCATAGCCTGCTTGATATTGCGCTTCTTTTGTACTAAGCGCCTGTGCTAAAATATTATAGTCAGGTTGAAACGGTTGAATTTCAGGAATATAATCTGTTACTCCTTGTATATAAGTTGCCATAATTTAATCTAGATTTATCTAGGTGCTTTTTTTATTCTAACTTTTCTAAGTTTTCTACTACCTCCGTATGCTGCTTGTGGTATTGAACTCATTGCTGCCAGAGCATCAACTTCTTTATTTGTAGAAGCTGTACCAGTTTGTCCCTTAAGAAACAATTCTAATAAAGTTTTATCTTCAATATCAAGTCCCTCAAACTGTTTTGCAAATTGAGCAAATTGTTCACCCATGCTTTGTGTTTGAGCAGCAGGAGAAATAGATTCAGGTGGATTATAAAATCTTAATCCACCGCCTATTGTCGGATCAATCATAAACCTATCACCATATATTTGGTTTATTACATCCGTAGTAGCCATATTGGTTATACTATTTTTAATAGTACTCAAAAGTTTATTTCTTGTATCTCTTTTAGCATTTTCATATTGTTGATTTAACATTGTTGTGTCATCATACAATTGTTTTGCTTGTGCTGCATTTGTTAAGTTAGCATTATTTAATATACTAGCTTTTTGAGTTTCAAATGAATTTGCTATTTGTACATTATTATTTTGTACTTGACTAATGATATCTGCAGCAGAGTTCATTGCATTTGCTGCAACGGAACCTGCACGTGAACTTAAAAACTGTGGTGTTGCATATGCACCTAATTCATTAAGTGCAGTATTATATGCTGCCATTGTATTAGCTTCTGCTCTACGTGGATCAAAGAATGTTGCTTGAGGTAATACAGGTTCAATTTTAGGAGCCCATGGAAAAGTTCTTCGCAATCCCATACGATTAGCAAATGCTTCACCCATGCTAAGAACATCTTGTGGATATGGTCCTACTGATGGTGGTGCAGCTGCTGCTTCACCTAAAGTTTGAGGCATTAATTCTGGAGCAGGAGTTTTTGGTGTTGTTGCTTCAGGTGTCTCTTCTACATCCTCATCTTGTTTAATCCCTGCTAACTGTCCTACAGTAGTATTAGTACCAATTGCATCAATTTTACTTATATCTTGTTCTGGATCAAATCCATATTTTTCATCTTGTTTACCTACTTGTCTTACAATAAAAGGAGCAAGATCAGCATTAACATCTTCTTCAAGTTTTCCTGCATCACGATCTTCTAACAAGTCACGATATCCTAAATAAGAAGCTTGACCAAGTGCTACATTTAATGGATCAGCAGAACCAAGTTCTAATTCACCATATGCATCATCAAATGCTTTACTATTTGATTGTGATTGTGAACGTATCCATTCAGCTCCTTTATTTTCTACTACCCCATAGTTTCTTTTCTGCATTGCTAAAAATGCTTCAAGTGCTTTTTCGGGAGTAAGTTCTTTAATTGCTTTATCTATATCTACTCCTTTTCTTTTAAGGGCATTTTTATTTATATATGATTCATTTTTTAAAGCAGCTAAAGTTTTTTCATACAATAGTTGTTTTAGTTTTTCATTCCCTTTAAAAGTTTCTTCTACTCGATTATACATTCCTTTTTTTTCTGCACCATTTTGTGCTATTTGCATTCCATATCGAGCTTGAGGCATTTCATATTCATCTTCAAGAATTCTATTATAATCATCAGGACTCCAACCCGCAGGTGCAGGTACATCATTAGCATCCATATAAACTTCTCTACCGTTTTGGTATGTCATATAAACTCCTAGTTCTGGGTCAAATTCTCCTCCATCTTGATAAACAAACTTTCTTAAACCTCCACCATATTTACCGTATGTTGCATCACCTGTAAATTGTACAGGTGTTTGTTCTTCTGTAGTAGGTATAAATTCTCCTGTATTAACATCATATGATCCTTGACTTCCTTCAGCATCCGCATATAATTCATCTGCTCCTGTTTTTTTTCTAAATGCTTCCTCTCTTCTTTTTTCTTCTGGTAGTCGTGCTAAATTATTTGCTAGATCTAAACCAGCTAACATCATATCTGCATCATACTTACCTATTTCTTTTAATTTAACATTAAAATTAGCATCGGGTATAGTAATATCAGGTTCTTGTTGTGTTACAGTTGGATCAAAGTTAGCTAAAAAATCTAAAAGATTACCTGCATTAGCCATTCCATCTTCTGCCATTGGCATTCCTTCACCCTCCTCATATTCTTCATTATATTCTTCTTCCATTCCCTCCTCTTCATATTCTTCTTCTTCACCTTCTTCATAGTTTTCCATTTCCTCATTCTCCTCTTCTTCCATCATTGGTTGATTAGGTTGAGCTTGATTTATGGATTCTGGTGTAACAGGTAAAAAGCTTGAAGGATCTATTCCGAATTTAGCAATAAATGGTAAAGCAACAATAGGAATACCATCAGGGAAACCTTTCATTGATTCTTGATAAAGAGCAAGAATAGCTAATTTAATATTAGCATTTTTAATATTTAACTCTGCAGTTTTTCTTTCTCTTTTATTACTATTAGGATCTTGTAATACTTCGCGAAATTTATTTATTTGATATTTCTTAGAAATTTCTGCTGGTGTAATTCCTTTTGATTTTCTAATCTTTTTAATTTCACCATCAGAGTATCCAAACATTTTTAATATCTCCTCGTTTTTAATTTTCATTTTAGCAGTGTCGCTATATATAAATGAATTTTCAGGTACATTTAAAGCTACACCACCTTCGCTGTGTCGAGGTCCACGAATATTATATAATGCACTAGTTCCACCAACATCAGGCAACAATGCAGTTTCACCACCTTCAGCTTCTATATTTGCTTCAGGTATTGGTACCTTAGTTAATGTATTATTAAATTTAGTTTCGGGTACGCTATATTGATCTGGCATATATGGAGGGGCAATAGTATTGCCCCCATATGCTAGTTTTTTTATTCTTACTTTTCTCATTAGTTTAATCTATAAATTCAATATTACCACCCATTGCAAGTATCATATTAATAGTATTTTCATCCATATAATATTCACCGCCTTCTTTATACATATAAAGATATGGATTAGACATACCACCATATTCTGCTTTTCTATTTCTTCTTTCTTCTTTTCTTTGCATTCTATCCTGGAATCGTTCAAGTTGATCTTGATTTCTTTCTATTCTTCTATCAAATCTTTCATTAATTCTATTTGCTCTTCTATCCATTCTATCATTAAAACGCTCATCACGCATATCCATTCTGGCATCAAACATCTCTCCTCTTTTTTGCATATTACTACCTTTGATAATATCATTTGCAGCATTACGCATCTCTCTTAAATTTCCACGTTGATCTCTACGCATTTCTCTTGATTCTTGACGACGCATTTTACGAACATCTCTTGGACGTAATAATTTTTGCTCTTGTAATTGAGATATTATATCTTCATCTCCTTCCATTATATTTGGTGGTACTTGAGGTCCTGCTTGATTAGGGCTAAATACATTAGCTATTCTATCAAATAGATTACCTGAACCACCTGCTGTTGGATATGGTCTAAATTTAGCAACAGTACCAAAAGGTCCTTGACGAAATTTCTTAAGATAAACAGGAAACTGTTGACCATACATTTGACCAGCACCTTGATTAAGCATTTCTTGTGGAACATTCATTACCATTCCAGTTTCTGGATCTGAATACATTACTGGTTCATTTCCAAAATTTGTCCAGGAGCTAATATTAGCAAATTCGGGTGCTTGTTGTAATCCAATTTGATCTGTTGTACCACTTGTACCTGGTGTAGTTTCTGCTTCTCCTTCTGCTTTTGTTTCTACTTCTCCTTCTACTGTTTCATCAGTTGTTTCTGGAACAGTTGTTTCTTCTATTTCATCTACATCTGCGAAAACATCTTCATTATTTTGTGCGCGTTCAAGAAGAGCTAAATTAGCTTCTGCACTTCCATCTGTTAATCCTGCATCTTTTGCTCTTTGCCAAGAACCAGGACCATTGATTTCTTCAAATTGTTGTTTAACAGTTGCACGTGCACCACTTGCTCCTGTACTTGTTGCTGCACCACTTCCAGTATTACTACCTGTACCGCTACCAGTTCTACTATTATTTTGATTATTTGCAGCTTTATTATCTGCATATGCACGTTTTATATCTGGATCTGTTAATATGTTATCATCAGCAATGTTATTATAATTTATTGTAGATGCTTCAGCAAAAGGATTAGTTGCCGCTGTAACTCCTCTTCCCATTGTCTGATCTATAAAACGTGAAACAGGTGTGTACTCGTCTATTAATCCTTCAGCCATTGCGTTAGCTAACGCTTCTTGTCCATATAAGTTTGCAAACTCTTCTAATTTTTCTTGAGTAAGATTTGGATCAGCAGCTTTAAATTCAAACTTTGGTTTACCACCTTTTACAGTTTGACCATAATCTCTTATAGTTCCAATTTCATCACCATATTCATTATATATTTTAGTTCCTTTCGGAAAGCGGTTAAACTGTGGTAACATTCTATCAGCTTCATCATAGGGCATTAGTTTACCTTTGTAATAAACGTAGGGTACTTTTTGTTCTTTACCGTTTTGTGCTAATGGAAGATATGACATTCCGTAACGTGCTTGTGGCATCATACCTTCTTGTTCCATTTCAGAGAAAAGACTATCACTAGCGGTGCCATTAACCAAATCAATAAAGTTGCGTAGACGCTCATTATAATAATCTGGATTTGCATTAAAAGGAGTCATTCCTCCTGTTTGCATATTTGATTTAATCTTTTGTTGAACGTAAGGCGGTAGTGCTTTAAAACCTGGATTATTTGTTCCACCTTTAGCATAAGAACCACCACATTCATAGCATGGAGTTCCACCTTGTTTGAGATATCCTTTTCTCATAGCTTCATTTTGCATTTTAGATAATATTGAATTTCCCATTTCAAATTGGGGTATTGGATTATTTATATCATAATTATATTGACCACCTTCTTGCCAAGTACCAAAGCGTTTGTGCCAGTACAATGGTGAAAATGGATCCTTTGCTTTTGCGGAATCACGACCACCCATTCTATCCCAAAAACGTTCACGTCTTTTAGGATTACCATGTTGAGTAAAATCTTTCATTCCTTTATAGCCACCATGAACAACTTTATATTTATCACCTTTCTTTGCGAGTACCATCCATTTTTTACCTGGACGATTGGATTGTTTTTTAGCACCAACTTTATTAAAGCCCATATTACGATACCTTTCAGGTATACCGCCACCTTGTGCCATTTCTGGAAATTCAGGTAAATCATTTATAGGTTCAATAAGATTTTCATTATTATATTCATCGAAAGGAACATAATAAGGATTACCTTTTTGATCTAAACCTTTTTGAACATTTACATCTGTATAGTATGTATCCTTAGAAAAAAGACCAGGTCTCTTATAATAGTTTTTACCAAACAATCCTGTTCCAAAAAGACCAGGACCTTTTACACTTTTTAAATAACTGGTTTTAGTACCTTCATTTTTTAAACCTAAATCATACAGATTATTTGTAGTCTTTTTAAATGCATCAGCATCAAATTTATTTGATTGAAAATCTTCATAGAAAGATTGCATTGATTTAAGTGCGTCTTGTGACATACCACCACCATCTTGCTTATACTTGCCACCGCGTCTTTTATATTCTTTTACTAGCCACGCAGAGCCATAAGCACTTGGCCATCTATCGAATTTTCGTTTGGCTTCACTTTTAACTCTATTATAAAGAGCTTTATTTATTGGTTCATTTGCCATAATTATTCATTCCAAAAACCATACTCTACGATACATGGAGCTGTATCAGATTCAATGTTTAATCCTATGCCACCTTTTACTACAAAGAATGCAAACTCCCCAGCTTTTAATTCCATAAAGTCACCAATTGCTATAGGGTCATCATCTTTAACAGTAATAAAATTAACAGGGTCAAGATTTTTTAAATAAACATATTTATTGTCTGTTACAGTATTAGGAATCAAAGTTGTATTCGTAACTGTTGGACAAGAAATGCGTCCAGTATTTACAAGATCAACATCTACAGTAAGTACTTTTGATACATTTAAATTTAAACTAGCGGATGAAGTTGTGGTGCTAGTTAATACCAAGGTTGCGTTTAAAGTTGCCATAGTTATATTTATAGTTAGAATTATATTACAAGATAATAAATATTATTTATTTTTCCTTTGATGATTGTATTTTATTCTTTCTTTTCCTCTTTTTGCTTTTTTAAATTTAGCTTTTTCAGCAGAAGATAATTCACTTACTGTTTTAGGAGTTTCAGAAGTTATTCTATTTTTTGGTCTACAAGCAGGATATGGACGTGAACCTTTTTCTTTTCCAGATCTACCACATTCTTTACCTGTTTTAATATCTGTCCATTCTTCTGCAAACCATCTCTTCAATCCACCACCATCTTCCATCTTTGGTGTCATTGTATATTTACCTATATATATTTTATCAATTTGTCCACCCTCTTCAAAAGAAGATACTTTTCTTTTAACTTTTCTTGCTTGATTTAAAATTGTTGATTTGGCTATTGCAGCTTCTTTTTCAATTTTATTTACGGCTTGTCTTAATTTTCTTTTACTTCCCTTATATAATTTTTCTGCATTTTTTATTGCTTTTAATTTAGCTGCTTCAATTTCAGCATTTATTTTATCTCTATCTTTTTGATAATCTCTACCTGAAGCTTTATCATATGCACCAGCAAGAAGAGCTTCACCAAGACCATATTCTTCAGGAAGTTCTTGTTGAGTATATTCAACTAAGTTTTCATTATTGCTTGGACCCATTAATTTATCCATATCAATATTTAAAGAGGCTGCAAAATCTCCACCTTCATTAGTATATGATTTTCGATTCATATGCGCATTGGAGTACGTTTCGAGTCCTCTTATAATTGATGCATCTGATATTGTTGGTTCCTTACCCTCTTTATATTTATTACCTTTTCTATTTAAGAAACTAAAAGTTTTTAATTCACCTTCATTTGTAAAATCTTTATTTATTACATTTTGCATTCCTTTATTATGACCAAGTAACATTATATTTTGTAATGTTATTGGATCAACATCTTCTGCTTTTAATCCTGTTGCTAATTCAAATTGTTTATAATTCATTGCTCCTAATATCATAGTTGCAATAGATGCATACATTGGATCATATAATTGATCTTCTGATTTAATTCCATATTTATTTAGAAGAGATTTTGTTTTTGGATCTTTAAAAATCTCATCATATTTTATTTGGGAAAGACCCTCACTTAATGGATCACCTTCAAGAAACCAATCTGGAGCAGTCTTTTTATATTCTCTTAAAGGTTTTCTTGCTCGAGCTTTTTTAAGATATCCTTCTCCTACACCGAATGAACTTTCTTTACCTAATGCACCAAATGATGTTCTCATTACTAATTCAAGTTGATCATTTGATAATCCAAAGTCTTTAGCAATAGTTGGTGCTACAGCTTCTATTCCTTTAACAAATTGTTGAGATGTCGGATTAATAGCTTTGTTTTGCCATCTAGATACTACATCTTCTTTACCATCATTATCTGTATCAGCAGGTCCAAATTGATAATAGTTTCTATCACCACTAGCAGATATTGCTTGTACAGGATTTGGAGATATAGATACAGCTCTATTTTCATCTTGCTTATCTCTCCAACCATAATCTGGTCTTACAATACCTGAAATTACTGTTCCTTTTGTACCTTTATTATTTCCTGATCTAGATAATAATGTTTCTAATTTATCTGTATGCCATGTACCATGGACATTATGTGTAACATATTTAACGCCATCTTTCTCAGTAATATGTCCTATATGTGTTGTAACAGTATTATCTTTACCATCACGTATTGCTTCGGTTTGATAGTCACTACCGGGATAATACATTTCAACAATATCACCTACCTGTGAGGTTTCGTATATTTTATCTAAGTCATATGATTTTCTTGCCTCATATAATTTTTTCCTTATATCTTTAGTATCATAATTTTTACTTCTATTTATATTCATTTCAGAACCAAGACCATATATTCTTTGTCCACCATGTTTTATAATATTTTCACCCATTGTCCAAGCATTACCTTGAAGTCCTAATTTATTATGAGCTTCGTTAAAACCACCTTTTAATTGTGATGCTAGGTTATATTGTAATCCTGCAGAACATTGCTCTTGATCACAATTAGATAAATCTGGTTTATATGCATTTGGTCCTGGAGTTGTTAATTGCGTTGATTGTACCATAGGAATATATTCTCCTATCGCTTCTTGACTTAATGGATTAAACATTTCTTGAGCAAATTCTCCAGTTGGAGAAGGTAATGCAACAGCCGCAAGTTTATTCCACTCAGATTCACCAAATGCTCTATCTTCATATGAATAGTCTGGTTGAACTCCCGTTTCATATACAAAAGGAACACTTAATAAATCAGGATTTGTTATAGTATATTTTGGAGCATCTATTAAAGGTACCCTCATTACATCTTGTGGTGCTTGTTTTTCTTCTCCGTATAACTCTCTATATGTTTGATCAAATGGTTGTGTTACACTTTTAGCTGTAGTAACAGGTTTTACATCTTCTGTTATTATAGCTTCTGGTTGAACTTCTATCCTTTCTATTGGTTGCAAATTAGAATTACCTCTTGCAAGTGTTCTATATTTTTCAGGATCTTTTTTAATTTCATTTAAAAGTTTAAGATTTTCTTTTTCACTTCCTTTAGTTAGTCCAAGTTTTTTGGCTTGTGCCCAAGGTGTTCCTGTAATTTCAGTCCACTCTTGTGAAACTGTTTTTCCGGTTTGATATTTTTTTAGAGTTGTACCACCTTTCTTTTTTATATTTTGTTTTTTTGGTATATACTGATAAAATTTACCACTTTTATCTAAATCATATTGATTTCTAAAATCAACAGCAGTTGGGTCATTAGAATAATACCACTCTAATTCCTTTATTAAAGATGGATGATCTTTTGATTTTAAAAACTTTAATGTTGTTGGTTCAATACTTGAACCATGATAATTATAACTAATACTACCGTCTTGTTCTACATCCTCTACTAAAGGAAAAAGACCTTTTGTATAATCATATGTTCCAGCTTTTAAGTTTGCTATATCTTGATTATAATTTTCTTCAAATGATTTATTTCTATCCCATTGTTGTGCTTCAAATATATCACTAGGTCTACCAGCTTTTTTCCATAAATACTTTAAATTATAATCTTTTTCATTTGTATTTCTTAAGTTTTCTGGTAAGCTTTCTTTGAATTTTTTATATTGTCTACCAAATTGATACTTATCTAATGATCCACCATTTTTTCTAAATATAGAGTTGCCACCAGAACGTATATAGTTTTCATAATCTTGAGCTTCACCCTCTACAGTATACGGTCTATTATATTGTTCGTAGTCAATATACGTGTTATATATAACATCATCTGGTACAAAACCAAATTCAGGATTATAATATCTAAATTCATCAGTAAGATCTCCTACTTCTAATCCTTTTCTGTTATAATAGTCTGCCGCAAATTCATCGGTTGATGGAATAGTAGCTCTTTTTACAGGTGTACCATAATGTAAGTTACCCGTCATGTTTTGCAGATGGTGAAACATTTCATGCTCCTTAACATATTTTGGATCTACACCAAATGGTAAAGCACTCATAGTTATTGTTTCTGAAATTGGATCATAGTATGATCTATCTGATTCAGGGTCATTAACTATTCTTGGTCCTCTAATTCCACCATCTTGAAAATTATAAGTTAAACCAACATTTACATTAGTATTATCTTTAATATTTTGTAATGGAGAATTAGCAGAAACATTTACACCTAATCGATCTTTAAATCTGTTATTATAATTAAAACCAACATTATAATCTGGTTTACTACCTTTATTATAATAACCACTACCTGTTAGTTCTAAATTTCCTAGTCTTCCTAAATTTTTTCTATAGGCTGCATTAACACTTAAATTTTTATAATAATCTTTTAAACTTTCTATAGGTAAACTTGATGAAGCATTAAGACTTAGACCGTTAGTATCAAAGTTTAATGAGGGAACAAGACTTCCATTCATATCTTCTGTCCCTTCTAATCCATATGATAAACCAAATTGTGCAAGAGGTATTTCATATACCATGTTTGCACCAGGAAAATAATATTCTCCACCATCACGTTCCATGAATTGCATAATACCATTATCACTAATACCTAATAGATTATGCAGTACATTTTCCATTGTCATAGTATCTCCAGGTACTACTGTTTTCATTCCTGGAAAATCATATTGACCATCTTCAGTAAATATAAATCCATGCATAGTTGTTTGCACTTCATTAGGTCCACCGGGTAATCCTTCCTTTTTAAATTTGCCTATATACTTTTTCATCGCGGAGAATATAAAAGTTTTGTATTTTGAATTTTATAAATCAATTGAACATTTCCAGAGATCTGTTTATATAATAAAATGCGATTTGTATAATGTCGAAACTTCTTTCTTTCAAATGGCGATTTATTATAATTCAAATTATTTGGATTTAATATTCTTACATAACCATTATAAGCAGTTGTCCAAATTGGTCTTTGAACGTTTGGAAATGTAAACTCACCACGATCTGCAGTAATATCCCAGAACTGATTAAATCTATATTTTTGTTCTTCTTTTGAATATAATATATCTATGTTACTTGGATTAATAACTGGATAGTTAATAATATCAACACTATTATTTTTAGGTGTGAGATTTAAACGTAATACACCAGATACTTGTTCTGAATTATGAACGACTGCTCTATCAAAATTTGCATCAAGCACATGATACTTATCTTCTGTTTCTTGATTATAGATATAACCTTCTAGAACATATTCAATGCTTCTTATTGTATTAACTGTTTGTCCTGTTGAAAACGTTTGTTCTATTTCAAACGGATAATCTTTTCCATAATAGTTACAGAATAAATCATTTCTATCATTATGTCTCCAAATTTGTCCACCGGTTGGTGCAGTAATTGTAGTTAATAAATTATTACGTGCAATTAATGTTAACTCGGGATGCCAATCGTGGAATGATAACCACATCTTTTCTTTTGGATCAAAACTTATTGTCCAAGAAGCATCGTCAAAATAATTAGAATCACCTAATTTAATTTTATTTAGGTTATCTAATAAAAAGTCATTACCAGTTATATATGTAATTCTATTCTTAAATTCTGGTTTTAACTTATAATCCTTCTTACAGAAATAAAGTATAATTGCTTTATTGTCATATATTGATTGACATCCAACACCTACAACAGGATTATCTATTAATTCAAAATTTGGAAAATCTTCTAGTATCTTAAACGGTAAGTATGTTGAAAACCACCACCGCATATATCTAGCTGATATCTCATCTATTCCTGAAGATAGTACATGGAATATTTTACCTTGAGCTTGATTCATGTAATATAATCCAAGAGGAGTATTAATTACACTTAATCTACTTTGACATGCTCCATGTTGATAAGCAGGATCCGCATTACTTAAATTCTGTAATGGTTGACTAAATAATCCTCCATCTCCAATAGTTAATTTTACTCCACCTGTGGTTTCTAATTCATCAACACCCATAAACATTATTGGTGCTTGAGACTGGAATAATATTATTGATCCCGATTTACTTATTGGTTTAACAGAAGTAACTACATCTCCAAAGTCTTTATAGTTGTTAACTAAGAAGATTTTCCAATAATCTTTTTTACCTTCTTGATCTTGTGGTAATGAATAAATAATTCTATCTGGAAAATTTGTAAAGCATGTTTCCGCAGTTAATGGATCATATGATCTAGGTTGAATAACTCCCCATGGTGATTTATTTGATGGTAAGTAAGCAACACTTAATGACCTATCATATTTATAGAAGTTTCCAAACTTAATTATTGGAGTATCAAATAATGTATTAAGATCTCTAAATCTATAAGGATCGTAATGACGTTCTTGATCTAACTCACCCCAATCACGACTATCTAAGTTATATTCTGATTCAACAAAAAATTCTCTAACTCCTGAATTAAATAAATAGAATAATGCATTTTGCTTTAGAAACTTTAGTTTACTGACTAATGAATTAACAAAGTTACCAATATTAAGATTAGCTAAATCACTAAAATCTATTGCATCAAAATCATCAAGTTTATATAATGAACTTGGTGCAGCATTTAATATTTGACCAAAATTAAGTGATAAAATACTTCCAATCATTCCTCGAACAAAATCTTCTGTAGCAAATGCATTAAAGTTTGCCCAGAATCTTGGCTCATTAATCATATATCTTAATGTATAATCAAACTCATATCCATCAGGTTGATCATATAACCAATCATAGAAATAAAAGAATGTATTCTTTTCAGTATATCTTGTAACATATACATCACCGCCAAATATATCTGGAGACTGAACTATAGGATTATTAACTCCAAAGTTATTTGGAACATTAATAGAACAGTTTGTAAATATTTGTTTTATATTTTGTAACTGTCCATATTGATTTCTATTTCTTATTTTAATTCCTGCATAATAACAACTAGCTGTTTTACAAAAGGGTTTACTTCTATCTTTCCAATTATTATATTGATTTGATATTAAAACTCGAGTATTATCAACTAAGCTAGGATCTTGTATAGCACTATTTAAATGTAAAGAAACTGTCCTTGGTCTTAATAAATTATTATATCTAAGACCTTCAACATTCTGATATGAACTATCTAAATACTCTGATCCAGTTATATATCTACGTGAATTAGAATTTAAGAATTTTGCATTACCTAAGTTATGATTATGTAAATGTGCAACTGATAAGTATCTATAAGCATATTGACGATAAGGACTTAAACTTTTTATAAGTTCTAACATTGAATCTGCACCTTCAGTTAAATAGTAACCAAATGTAATTGCAGAACTTATTGCTCTATATGTTCCACCTAAATAATCTATATCAGAATATTCATTAGTCCATGAACGAACTTTTTGCATAATACCTGATCCACCCTGACTTAAATTTGTCTCATCTGCTTTCTCACCTTGGTTAGTACCTAATGGACTAAATAATGATGCAAAAAATACGGGAACTTTATTTTCAAGTCTACCTCCAAGTGCACTATTTGTAATATTATTTGCAGTATTATATATTGTATTTCTTGTAGTAATATTAATACTTTGAGCTGGTTCTGTTGTACTACTAGTAGGAGGTGTTCCAAGAATACCTATATTAAATGGTTGATATCCTTGGAATTGATAAACTTTTTTACCTCTTAAGTTTCTTGCAGCAATTGCATATCCAAGAAAGGTAGCAACTAAGAAAGCAAGATTAGTAATTAATTTATGTTTTGGGTGACCTGGTACTTCAGTTAATTGCATGAATGTATTATCTGATTGACCAAGTTCACCATATAACTTTAATTCACTTTGATTTAAAAATGGATCGGTAAAGTTTGTATCTGGAGAGTGAAATGTAACTTTGTCTTTATGCGTATTATTAGTTCCTTGTATAAATGGATCTGGAGTAAGATCATTATAAGGATAGTTTTGAAAATAAATATTTTGTCCGTCTGCACTTACATATTGTCGAACATTATTAATTATTCCTTTTGCAATAACAGTTTTGTTACCTTCTCTCGAACTACGTAATATTTCATAACCAACAATACCTGGAATTGGAACACCATTATTATCAACAGGAGCTTTAATATTTTTAAAACTTACACCAAGTATTCTTATAGCTTTTGGATTTTCTTTATTGTTACAACTAGTTGTTCCAATACGAACTCTTGAATATCCATTAGCACCATTACTATTAGGACTAGTATCTAAAATATCTGCTGGAAATTTATGATGTCTAATAGGTTTTCCACATAGATCATGATTGCTACTACTTGTTTGAGACCAAGGCCAGTAACTTGCATTCCACACTTCAGGTTTATTATCTGGATAAATTTCTGTTGATTCCCAATAACCCATTTTACCACGAGCAATAACGTTACCAGGTATTACAGGATCATTTGCTGCAGGTAAATTACTTGATAATACATATGCTGTATTTATAACATCATATATTGCTGGTGTTTGATATGAACCTTGAACTGCTTGTGAAGCTGCTAATTCAAAATTATCAGGAGAGGATTCATTAAATCCATTAGCAGCATTATAAAGAATATCATTTCCATTACTATCAATTTCTCTATTTAATTCTTTACCTCTACCTGGAATATGATATGATGATGACTTATCACCTGTATTATAAACCCATCTTATGAAAAAAGCATATTGTTCGTCACGCATGTATCCTGTCATATTACCACCTTTACGATAGTAATCTACAGGTTGTTCAATCATTACCCACTCTGTATCAATCTGATTTGCAAGCGGTTGGTAATTAAAATCGAATCTACTTGTTGGTCCTACACGTAATAAATAATTATTGACTTGATATATACCGTTTGACTTTTCATAATAAATTGGTAAGATTAAAATCTCACCCGCATTGATTGTAGGTAATTCAGGATCTAAATAATCTATATTAACTACAGATGTATCTGTACTATAAATACCAATTTGTTTTGCCTCAAGTTGGTTGTTTACTACTCGAACAACTGCTAATATAAATTCATCATAATTAGATGTTTCTAGATTAGAAAATTGAATTTGAATAGAACCGCCATTATCACTATGATTAAAAATCGATTGGATATTACCAGGTGCAAACCAGTTTGTTGCTTTTAATCCATTTTCTGCATAAGCAATTACAGCAAAGTAAGAACCATTTCTTAAGTTACCACCTGCTAAACCTAACTCTACTTTAACACAAGGTGTTTTAGTTAGTTTAGCTAATCTAATTTTTTCACAATCTAATTGTAATGGATATATTGGTTCACATACTTGACATTCTTCATTTAATCCAGCTTGTTGATCAACACATACGTATGGTACACCAGGCCATGGTTGAGCAAATGGTGCATTACGTATATCACCAATATTTAACGTTCTATCTGGATTTAAACCATCTGCCCAATATACTTGATATGAACAATCAAAATTTTCTCTTGATCGACCAATAATAAGATTATTACGATTAAAACCTAAACAAGGATCATTAACAATTTTATAATATTGACAAGCTGACTCATCAAATAAACCTATTTCAGAATTAACATCATCAGTAGAATAGATTACCCAATAATCTTGATATATATTAATAGCACCTATAATTGTATAAGGTGCTTGATTACAAAATTCATTGGCGGGCTCACTACTTACTGTACCAATATCACCATTAACTTCATTAACATTATTTAAATTTCTTGCATGACTCCATACTCCATCTGGAGTATAGAGATCGCTTATATCTTTAACAAGTCCCTTACTAAAGGTTCTTGCTTCTAATGATGATGTATTTGAATTTATTTCTGACATTTTTATACAGCGTTATTAATTCTATAATCAATAGGTCTGAAATACGACTTAAACATATCATAATATTTACTGTACATTGCTTTACGATTTGCTGCCCAAAGTTTTTGCATTTCAGAAAAATTGGGAGTATTAACTACAGATAATGCATTATTTCTAGCACCTCTATATTCTTGCATTACTAATTGTAATTGGGGAACTACATTTGCACCATCCATGACTGCATTTTCTAGAATACGTTTTTTAAGTGCGTATTCATAATACTCATTAAGAAAAGGATGATCTGGTACTAATAGATTACCATTATCATCTTCAAGTGATCCTTGATAGTTTATATATAAGTTAGCATCTTTAAAAGATGTCCAAATAAATCCGTCTTTTATATATGCCTCATCTAATCCATGTGTTCTAAGATTAGGACAATCGCAATCTATATACTCAGAATTTTTAAAGCGAACAGGCATTAAGGTTTTAAAAAATCTATGCTCTGTATTAATTACTTGAATTATACCATAGTTATTTCCACACTTTTGTAAGCATGTTAATTCACCCATGTTAATTTCATCAGTGCAATTTAATTGATCAATCCAAGGTCTATATTCAGGAACTACTTCTTGTATATTAGTACCTTGTGGTAATTGTACAGAATATTCATATTCACCACAGACTAATGCATAATTCATTACATAAAAGTCATCTGGTAATCGTACTCTGCCATCTTCAACACAAAGCATTTTTTCTTTAGTCTTATAAATACGAAGTCCTAAATCATAGTTAACCCGCATTGCAACTTTAATTAGTTGTGCAGGTTCTATATTACCTTCAGTTGATATTGATCTTAAATCTGTTTTGACATCTTCTAATAAAGAATCAAAAGATCTATACTTAAGTGTATAATTATAATTCATGGTCTTACAGGGCTTTGATTGTCAGCAGGTGCCATATCAATATTTATCTGTTGAGATAAAGCTATTTCACGTACAACTTGTTGCTCAACTTGAGAAAATAATTCTGGCGGAATATTAAATGTTTGATCTTGTGCAAATGCACATTCATTATCACATAAAAAGTTATTTAGATTACCATCAAATATTCCTTCAATAGAGATTCCATCCCAGGGCACATTACCTAAATAGATATAGTTATTGATAATCCAATAGTATTTGTTTTTATTATACTTAAATCCACTTGTTTGAGACATTGAATTATAAAGCTGAGGAGTTGTTCTATATATAATAGAACTCCCATCTAATGATGTTACAGCACGTAATAGTGGACCCTCAGGTCCTTCCATTACTCCTGGTAATTTTTCTTTAGTTCTTTTTAATTTACAACCAGATTGAACATCACAACATGCTTCTATCTTATCTACTTCAATTAGATTCATACAAGGAATACGAGTAAACAAACTATTAAACTTGGTATTAAATCCTTGTCCACTATTTTGTTTTATATAGAGTTTTGCATATTTAGTTATTAGACTATATATGTATCTATCCGTAATAAAAGAGTCCATATCAATGGCTCTTATACTACCTCTTACTCTTGAAATAATTTCACCAATACTATTCATAACTTTAATTTTTGTATACCGAGGGTTTTATTCCTGGTATTAAGGTTCTATATGTATTCCATTTTTCTTTAAAGGCTTTAGACATTTTTCTACTAAATGTTCTAGAAGCTGTAAATCCCCATATAGGTGCATTTCTAAATCTATATTTAGCTTTATAGTTTGTATAAACTATTTTACCTACATATCCATCTGTCTCCCAATTTTTATGAGTAACTAATACACCATAAGCATGTGAGTTTTTATAGTCAACAACTTTCTTTTTTTTAACTTTTGTTGTTGCAATAAATATATATCCTAGTCCTTCAGGTAATTCAAAACCATTTGGATCTTCAATAATAGTATTAACTATTTCATTATTAAATGCTTCTATTATTGTTCTTATATCTTCTTTTGTTAGATCTTTACATTTAGAATATTTTAATTTTAATTCTTTGTAAAAATCATCTTTTAAAATACTTTCTCTTTTCTTTTTAAATCTAGGTGCATTTAAATCTGGTTTTTTGAACTTGATCATAATTGTATTTATATTATAAGATACGGAATTTTTTATTGTAATAAAACTAATACAAATGTTTCTAATTACAAAGAAAGCTCTGGTTTATCCAGAGCTTTCTCTTGTTGTAGTCAAGGTAAAAAACCAACAAACATCTCGACTAACTAGTTTTTGTTAATATAGATATAATTGCACTTTCTGAATTAATTGGTCCTTCACAATTAGTTCTAACTTTAAAATAGTAAGTAGTATTTGGACTTAATCCACTAATTGTTTGACTTGGATTTATTAATGTACTAGAAGGAGCAGTTACAGCTGTTGTTGTCCATGTAGAGCCATCATTACTTATATATAAAGTATATGAATCAGCACCTGTATTGCTCCATGTTATTATAATTGATGATGTCCCTATATAAGAAGGGTGAACATCATACGGTGGTAGACAATTCTCATTATATAATGGAATTTCACTACATATATCTATTGATAATCCTGACATTGTATTTTATTTTAATAAACTTTATTTAAAACGAATATATCACTATATATACTATTACTTGGATTAGCGGCTCCCCATTGAACAGTAATATTTAATGTATTGCTAATTGTTGTATCAAATGTGGTATTATTAACATTATTAAAAGCAAATCCTTCAACTGTAGCATTATTTGTTTTTGTATAATGAAAAGTTGCTAATGTTACTAGTGAAGCAACACCCGCTGCTCCTAATTGTCTTATGGTAAAGTCTATATTTAAACTCCAAATATCACTTATTATTGAGTTTGTTAAAGATTGAATACCGCTATCCAATAGTATAATAGAACCAGCTTTAACTTTTATTCTTATAGTTTGATTATTTGCTGCGTTCATAACACCTCCCATTACTGCTCTAAAACTATGTCCTACATCAAATCCATTAGCTGGAATAGTTAATGTTCCTACACCGCCATTTATTAATGTAGTTTCTACAGCAGTATTTGTAACTGGTGTGCTATTTGCTGTTTGAGCAAATAAACCATATGTAGTAATAGTTGGAATAGTATTGTTTATTGAATTTAATTCAATGTTAAGTAATTGAATTATTTCTTCAAGTGTCATTCCTGGTTCTACACCTAAACATGGTAATCCATAATTTAAGCTATGAACAACACAAGTATCTTGAATAGTTTCAAAACACGGTGTTGGATCAGGACATGAATCACTTGGTGGACAAGTATATGATGGTGGAGTTGTTAGCGGTGTATCTTTACATCCACATTTTATTGTTGTATTTCCGCAGTTAGAGCAAGTTGCCATTATTTATATTTATATTCTTGTTATTAATCCATTAGTACTACATGATAAAGCATAACCATTTTGATCCAACTGTAAAACTACAGTTACGGATGTATTTCCAGGAGCACCTAAGAAAGCACCTGTATTCCAAATAATAGGAACACCTTGTGTAGAACCACTGGTTGTAAATACAACACCATTACCTGCTGTTGCCGTTAAATTATAATTAATATTATTTGCTGCAATAGGCATAGTAAATGAAATTGTAGCTGTTCCATCTGTGTTATCACCTATAGCAAGAGCTAATGATGCACAAGTTATATTTCCATTAACTACTTGAAAATGATTCTGATAGCATGTCTCAGTACCATTTGTTATACAAGCATTAAATGATAAGTTATATTTAATACTATTTGAAAGAGTTAATGGTAATGGTATAGATACTGGATTTCCAGTTATATCATATGTCCAAGTTGCATTTGCAGTTGTTCCGTATGCATCAATTATTGTAACTTGTGAACCAGTACCACATTGGTTAAATCCACTTGGTATATTACCAATTGTTGATACTAATATGTTTGGATCATTGAATGTAACTGATTGATATGTAAAATCAATATCATTACAACCAACACTACAGCAATTATTTTTAATATCTTGAACTGCTAAATATAAATCACATATCATTGCCCAAGCATTTCCAAGTGATCCTGCCATAGTAGCAAAATTTGCAAAAGCAAATCCATCTACTGGATTACCAGCATTTGCTGGATCTAGTGCAGGTGGTAATTGTCCTTGTGAAGGTGGAAAACAATCGGGAGTTATATTTGACTGTATTACAGAAGGAGTTCCTGTTGCATTCTGTAATTGACAAAATGCAAATTCTAAATCTTCAACAAAATCATCTATTGGAATATTTGAAAGCGTAGGATCTAAACAACTGTCTGGAATAGTAAGAGATACTCCTCCACCTCCATTATCACAACAGTTATTTTCAATATATGTAATACGCGCTTCATGATTTGCAACAGTTGCTTGTAATGCAGTTAAAGCTGCTTCTAATGTACATACTTTATTACCAATAGCAGTAACATAATCATCAAGTTGCATTGTGGTGATTTTATCACCCAATTCATTTATATATTGAAAACATGTTGCAATATTTAAAATGCAATCAGGACATCCTGGAGGAGTTGCTGGTTGTTGATTACAGCATGCTTCTAATTCACATAATTTATTTATTATGAATTGAACTAGATCGCTAAAATCTGTAAATGCTGGACAAACAGGACTAAAACATGAAATATCATATTGTGTTAAATCAAGAAGATTTAATACTTCACATAACTCTGTCGCTAGTTTTGCCGTAACATCACTTATAGAATCTCCATGACATAATTGAATACAAGGAATATCTGGTCCTTGCCATATTACGCAGTTGGATGATACAGGATTACATCCTGATTGATCATTTGTATTTTTAATTGGTAACATATCTTCTATTATAATTTAATAAATTTTATTGAAATGTCGGTTGCCATCCAGTTGGTTCATCACATTCTTCTGGTGGAATTATTGATGTTGTTGTACAAGCTGTCTCATCATTTAATAAACTAAGCTCTTGTAATTTCATTTTTAACCAGATTTTATCAACGTCAACATCAACACAAGTATTTATACCTTGAGCAATTTTCATGTATTCTGAATACCATGCTACTCCGTATTTTACATATGTTTCAATATGACATTTACTTTGTGCGATTCTATAAAACTCACGTACTGGTTCTGGAATTACACGGGTATATTTTTTAAATTCTGGTTCAGGAGGCGTATATGTACAACATGCGCAATCTTCATATGGATTTTCAGTAAACGGATTATTAATAAATTCCTCATCAATATATCCATTTACAAACTCTACTTGATAACAAGCGTCATTATATTTACCTACCTTATCTAAATATGTATTTAGCGTAGTATCTAGACTATATAATATATCATTTTGATCAAGACAGTTAATAAGTCTATAGTATCCACAAAGTTCACATGAATCAAAACTTTGAGTTACTGATGGTAATGTACCAACTGTTGCATCATAAGGTCCAATACCTACAAAATAACATGTTCTAAATGCTGGAGTACTACTACTATCAATCCAAACGACTTGACCTAAGTAATCAGCAAATTCAACTTGTGTTGTATATAATGGTGAAATAATTGGTGGTTCAACATCGTTACATGCAGTTAACATATAAACGGGATTACAACCATAACAATCTTCATATACAGATTCAACAACTACTGCAATACCTTCATCACAAATAGAATCAGTAACTGTTACCTGATAACAACTATTTGAACTTTCTATTTTAACAACTTGACCAACGTATTGACCAATTCCTGGTGTTAATACTTCATTAGTTTGTATTGGTCCTCCATTAAGAATACATGGAATTAATGAATAACAACAAGGTATAGGAGCTTCTGAATAACATTCAGTTCCCTCTAAATATGGAGGAGTTGTTGTATAACACGATGGTTCTCCCCAAATACATTCATTATCTATTGTAATACTATCAGGTGGACAACCACATTCATATGACGTAGCTGTAGCAGCATATAATCTCGAAAGTCCTGCAAGTTGTTGAGTATATGTTACACCACCATTTATTGTTCTATACGTAGAAAAATCTGCAAGACCAGTACCTGTTGAAGCACAATCATTATTAAAAAAATTAACTGTAGTTGAGGCACTTCCAACTATTTGTACCCAATTTATTCCAAAGTTAACAGATTTATATATTGAAGTTTGTGGTGTTCTTTTTTCTATATAGAGTGTATTTGGATCATCAAGACACGGTAAAAATCTTCTTGCACTTCCTACAGCTGTAAAAGATGTCCAAGTAACACCACCATCTATACTATTATATACAGTAAAGTTTAATCCTGATTCTTCTAATAAATTAATATTAAGACCAGTTGAATCAATAATTGCACTACGAATAATAACTGAAGGTATTACTGGTAAAATATTCCATGTTGTTCCACCGTCAATTGTTGTATAAACTTCATCGTATACTGAAATTATACCTACATTTTGGTTTGCAAAGAAGACATCTCTATATGTACCTAGAGTTATAGTAGTATTTAAAATATTATTTAAAAGACCAACATAATTAAATGTAAATCCCTTATTAGATGATTTATATAAATATTGATCTCCTATTAAGTATATATCATCTATACTAGCAGATGAAAATCTTCCATTTAAAAATGACCCATTTGTAAAATCATTTGTAGCTACGATACTCCAGTTTCCACCTGCAATAAAAGCAGATATTCCTTGGTTAAAGGATCTAACAATTCGTGTAGTTCCAAGAGAACTACAACCAGCAAAAAATACTTTATTATGATTATACTTATGAGTGTGAAGAGATCCACGAATAAATGATCCATCCACAAAAATGTGTGGATTAAAACTATTTATAGGATTCCAAGTAACACCATTATCAGGACTACTGTATATTGAACTTGTATCTCCTGCTACACTAGCAAACTGAGCATATGTTTGTATTAAACTCATTCCTTTTCTTTGGGTTTTTCTTGCTGTAATTTATTAATGCATTTAACACATCCCGTTCTACCATCAGCAGTTGTTCTTTTTTGACATCCGCATCCTAAACGATTTCCACAGTTTCCGCATTTTGAAGCCATTGTTGTTGGTTTTTAAAAGTTTAACATGTTAAGCATCCACATCCTGCTTCTCCGTATAATTTCTTTAATCTATTATGTACGTAGTTAAGAATGTTAGTGCCATTATTTGGTTTTTGACAATATTCTACTTGGGCTTTTGCAGCCTTTAACATTGCATCTAATATATGTATTTCTTTTAAAACTTCTTTTATTTTACCTTGAGGCGCACAATTTGGCACATCAATACAGCATAATAAGTCATTTAATAAATTTAATGTTGAAGTAATTCGTAAATGATTATATTCAACATATACAGTTTCATTTGGTGCAACGCTATATTTTATAACATATACACCATCAGAAAAGTCATTATTATAATTACTACAATTAGTAGTTTGTACACCTAATTGACAAAGTGTAATATTTTCAATAAACCCAGGATCTAACTCAAGAGAATATGACTCAGTAAATCCTGGAGGAGTAATTTGTAATAGACCACATTCCAAAGGTACAAGATCAGAATAGATACTTGTATCAATTATTCTGAATATACATTTATTTAATGTATCTGGTACTTCTAATGATAATTTATGTTGAGCCATAATTTTAAAGATTAAAAGGGAGAGGAGATACAGATCTCACTCTCCCTTTTTTTATTAGTTAGTAAATGAAAATTAACCTATACCTTCTACTATCACTTCAGGATCAGCAGGAGTACAAATTCCATTACAGTTAATAATTTCTAACTGTACACACTCTTGACCACCATTAGCACATGCTAACCATCCATTTACGTCAACTTCAAATTCATGAAGGTTGGCTTCAAGGAAGGTTAATACATCACCTGCTGCAACAACTATGTTACCACTTAATGTAAGAGGTCCAACACTAGCAACAGTTAAGGTCGTATCAACACCATTCAAGTAAACAACATCACCGATACCAATACCAGTTTCATCTGCTACAGGAGGAGTAGTATCAATAGATACGCCGGTTGCAAAAGTTGTAACGCTTGGGTTAGCAACAATTTCGAGTAAGTAACGATCGTTATCAAATACTCCAGAAGGATTGTTGAAACGTGGAACTACGTGCTCGATAAAATAACGGGTATAGAATGCATTACGTGGAATAGCAGTGAAAATATCAGTACCACCAGTAATTTCGCGAATGCGAAGATCTTTACCAGTATGAGTAGGTTGTTGACGATAAGCTTCGGTAAGCATTACTTCACGAATTACTTTTTCACCACTTCCTTTTAATTGAATAGGATCACACTGATCAACAACGCAGATACCAGTAAATGCACAAGGATCTCCGTTAAAATCAACTTCAGATGCAAGAACAACAACAGGCTCTAAGAAAGCTTTAGTTCCATCGGTAGGATAGAAAGTACAATCTGCGAAGCGGGTGTCTACATAAGCACCATCTATAATAAGACCTGCACCATGCGTAGGATCTGTAACACAGTCACTTACCGCAGGATAAGGAGTAACTCCAGTGATAAAATCTAAAAGAGTTTGTAAGTTAGCTGCAGAGCTAGTTCCATCACCAATTGCAGTCCAGTTAACACCATTGTCAGTTGTATACGTAGGAGTAACACTGATAAATGGATTAATGGTTTGGTTCCTTAATAAGTTATATGCCCATTGAACATAAACGATTAATGGATTTACTGCAGTAGGTGCTGCTGCTGGGTCAGCACAACAACCCGTGTATGCATCTGCTGTGAGATAAGCATTACGAGTTAAAAATTCAAGTGCGGGTGAACCTTTAATATCTACACGTAGATAGTAAGTTTCATCACACAAAAATTCTTTACAACAAGCAGGGTTTTCAAAAGATAAGTTGGTTTGACCAACCAATACTTGAGCTTGCTGAACATCACAGTTATCAACACGATAGAATTTAGTAACATACTTCGGGTTAATAACCTTTGATTTGTTAGATTCTTGGTATCCACCATGATAGGGTCCTATCATATCCGAAGTACGGAAAGAAGCGGAAGCAAGAATAAGAGGACAACAGTTAGATTCACCAGCAACAATGTTTCCAAGGTTAACACCATTATAGTTTTGGTCGTAAAACGCAAACTGTGGGGTGCTGCTTGGAGTTAATCCTGCTGTAGTAGAACCAACCGTATTACCATTGTAGCCACCTGTGCCTACAAAAGCTTTTTGGAAAGCATGATTAAAATAAGACATAATTTAATTTTTAAAAGTTAAACAAACAATTTATATATATAATATAAGAAGTCTTTAAAGAATATGCAATATTATTTAAGAAAACTTCTTATTAGGTTACGTATTTGTAGTTACTGATCCTGATTGAATTGAATATTGGTTAAATGATTCAATATCACCAGATAGTATTTTTGCAGTTTCATCTGCAAGTATTTCTGCTATATCATCTTTAAATTCACAAATTACATTTGTATTGGATTGTTGTAATGAATATGGATCCACACATCCTGCAATTTGAATTTTAGTTGGAGATCTATAATACATAAGTTTAGCATTTACTATATTAAACTCATTATTATTATAGATTCTAAATCTATTTCCTGCATATGTTCCAAATGTTTCACCCCATTGAAAACTAGGTTTAGTAAAATCATTTTCAAGTAGAGCAGGTATATTAGCTTCTTGAGCTAAATACACATATATCATTTGCTCATCAGGACAACAATCTTTTTTAACAAATGCTTCAATTCTATTATGATGTAAAAAGTCACTTGGTAATTCTTGAGACTCTGCATAAATTTGATTCTGAGTTAAGTTTAAATTAACTTCAGTTAAAAGTATTTGTAAGTCTCCAATCTTTAAAGTTGATTGTTCTGCAGCTTCACGTAATTGGTTAGCTCCCATAATTTGTCTACGAACCCATTGTATTTGTGCTTTATTAAAAGCTTCAATAATCTGCCAGCATTCAAGATTATCATAATCATTGCTAGCAAGCTTATTAAGCCTTTGTTTTATTTTGAGTTGTAGGGTTGTATTATTCATTATCCTTTACGTTTGATACTTTTCCACATAGCTGCAGCAGCAATTCTTTTTCCTTTTTCACCACCACCTGCAGCAGCAGCAACTTTGTCAAAAGATTTACCTTTTTTACCAATATCTTTACCTGCTCTTGCTTTTTTAGCAACTGCAGATTTTTGTTTTTCTGTTAAACCTGATGAGGGTTTTTTATCTTTTGCCATAGTCTAAAATATTAATTAGTGAAGGAGAAGGGACAATTCCCTTCTCCTATTTTTTATAAAGCTTTGGAGTCTTCATTTTTCTAGGACCCTTTAATTTATTAGGATTCATAGATTCTTTTTTAGGACCCTCTTCATTTTTATTAGGTTTCATTAGCGATTCCAATAATGTTCAACACTCTCTAATAATTGATTAGTAAGATCATCATTCATTGGATTCTTTAAAAACTCAGCTACATCTGCGGAATTACGACCAAGCATTGTATTAGTTGTCTTTTCATAAATGTATCCATCAGCTTTTGACACAATAAACTTATAGTAAATTGCATCACGTACTAATGCACGAATTTTTAAATCTTCCATTGATGCTTCTTCGGCTTCAATAAAAAGTTCAGAAGCTTTAATGATACTTGATTCAACACCATTACCATTTATATATACATCCATATTATCATACAACAAATCATTTGGAGTTGACTTCTTATAATTGGCACCTGTTGAGTCAAGAATTTTAGCAACGTAAAATAACTTACTAGGATTACTATCATAAAGTTTCTGCAGTTTAGCAAGAGCTTTATTTTTAATTTTCTTAGTTGAAGTTTTAGTGCTAATAGTTTCTTCGTAACGATCTAAATAAAATTTACAACCACCTGGTTTCGTTTTTGCATCTTCATAGCTTTTAGCTATAATTGAAAAACCACCTTCTTCAATTGCTAATATTTTAATTAAATCATGTGGATCCTGCGGATTTAAATAAACAGGATGATTTCCACAACGAATACTTATCTTGCCCCAAAAGGCATCATTATCAGGACGTAGCAATTTTACTTTGTTCCAGAATTCTGGATCATCGTGTCTAATAGAATTAGAAGCAAGTTCCATTTCTAATTGAGCTACGATTTTACGAATTTCATTAATCTTTGCTTCACGTTTTTCTGGATCTTTAATTTGTTTTACTGAAGGAGCAAACTCATTAAGTCCAGTAATATAACGGCGAACACCGTTATTTTCAACACAAGCTAATTGTTCTTCATGAAATACGCCATCAAATAATGACAAGCCATACTTCTCTAAACCCATATTATCAATCTTTTGACTGAAATAAGGTTTAATCTGAATGGGTGCTGTTGTAGTTTCTAAAAATGTAAATGACATGATGTTGGTTTTAATTATTAATTATTTATTATAGTTTACTAAGTACTAAAGCAAGTATTTCTGCTGCTTTTGCACCGTTATCGTCAAGTGGCGTGCATACATGATCAAGCCACTGTTCAAATGATTGTTGAGTAAATCGGTTCATATTTTTATATTTAATTAGTTATAAACTTTAATTTCTAAAACAACTGAACAGAAATTTCCAATTAAATCATCGTCATTTACTGCGGTTGTTAAATTTACTGATTGAATTCCTACTGTATTAAAAAATACAGGATATGCTGTAAATGCAATAGTATCTGCAACAAGAATAGATGAACTAGGAGTAATTGTTACTTCTAATTTTTTACCTTGAACCGTTTCAGTAGGAGTTGCAAATAAAGCATTGCTTGTAGTTAATACGTAAGTTCCAGGACCTACATATGAATATGTAACATCCAAACCTAAAGAATTATCTATAACCGTAGCAACGGGGGCATCGGTTAGACTTTGCGTAAGCATTACTTTATATGTACGATAACCTAAAAGGTTATGACGTAAATCAGTTAGTTTAGAGTTTAAATACTGGTATGCCCAAGATTTATTTTTAAGAGCGTAAATAGCCATCGTTATATATATTAAGATTTAAATTTATTTAATTTAAATAGGGGGAGTTTAAAGCTCCCCCTATTTTGAAATCCTATTATTAGAGTGAACCTCCGGTTACAGGGTTTCTCATAACGATCTTCAACACTTTAGTTGGGTCTTTTACCCAAATAGCTGGCATCGTTTGAGTCATATATACACGATATCCGTTAAATTGTCCGCTTGAAGCAAAACCTTGTGAACGTCCCATATAGTCCATGGTACCATTTTGATAGAACCACTTCAATTGATTGTCCCAAGAAAGTTTGAGCAAGAAGATATTATCGTTGGTATTATCGGTAATATCGAAAATAATAAAGCTATATGAAGACAATGGGAAACCATCAATGATTGGGTTTTCAACATCGTTGGTATGTAAGTTGTCAAATGCAGGGTTCAGAACAAACTTAACATTAGCAAGGAAAGGAATGATATAGCTAGTATATGCAAATCCAAATCCAAGATCCATACCTTTGCTGGTAATAGCACCAATGTCAGCAGCTTGAATAACGAGTCCTGAGTTAACAGCTTCACGCCTAATAGCTTCATTAACCATACGCATTCCACCCATTCCAGTTTGTACAATCAATTGACGCTTAGGATCTGGACCTTGGAAGTCTACTTTACCTGCGTAGAAATTGTAAATTTCAGAACGGAATAAATCTAAGTTAAAGTTAGCTTTGTTATAAATACGCTTGAAAGAGTTATCGAGCTGCTTCCAAAGACCCACAGATAAACGAATATCATCGGGACCATCTTGGCGAACGCGACCACCCTGTCCCCACATAAGATATTGCTCAATGTCATTGGCAATTTTAGTAAGGTGAGCAGCTTCCATTGCGGTCATAAACGTGCGAGAAAGTGAGCCATTTTTCATAGCTGATTTAACATAATCAGGACCCATTTTCTTAACCATATCCTCTAAGTTAGAAACTGAAGGATCAACAGTTTTATCAAATGATCTCCAAATTTCAGTAACGGGTACAGTACCATCAGCGTTAAGACCACCTTTAATCATCAAGTCTGCACGAGATGAAATAGAATAGTGAACGTGAGCTTCAGCACCACCTACGAAATTGTAGAATTCACGGAATCCTGCTGAAGTGGTGATATCAGAGAAACGCTCTCCATATTCTCCACGTGCAGAACCTTTGCGGAAGATTTTAGTTCCAGGCCTTAAGAAAACGGTAGGATCAAGAGTCTGAGTATTGTCATTATTTACTAATTGTACAGTGTACAAAAATCCTTCACCAAGGGGAAGAATATCATCAGCAGTAATGTACATTTCAAGACCATTGAATTTATCATAAGTGATGATATCACCATGACCGAATTCTCTGCGAGAAATTTTAATTTTGAAAGGAATACCATCCGCACCTACGGGTAAGTTTCCGGTTTCAACTGTATCAACAATGTAAGGTAAATCAAGTACGTGTGGGGTTTGCCACTTGTACTCACCGCGTGCATTGTCAACTAAAATAACGTTCTGACCACCGAAGCTAGACATTTGATAGAGAGGCATCTCCACTTTTTGAGTCATTGCCCATAAATCAACGGGACCTAAATCAAGAGGATCTGCATCACGCAGCATGTTAGTTAAGTGGTAAGAATCTACGTGCGAGCTAACGTCGTAGCTGGTATCCCGTAGAAATATACCATTGTTTAGAACTGGTGTTGCCATTTTTATTTATTATAATTAAGGGTTAAAAATTATTTTTTCTTTGTAGATCCGCCTTTCTTTTTCATACCAAGAGCGGTTTTTACAACTTTCTTTGCACCCTGATAGTAAGGGTTTTTGCCAATTGCATTTGGATATCTTTTTTCAAGATAGTCATCAGCTTTTTTTAAATCTTGTTTAAGACCACGTGCTGTACTACCAACTTTTTTTTCTACTTGCTCAACCTTTTTGCCGACTTTTTGTATTCCTTTACCGACTTGAGCTTTAGGCATAGATTTTTTTTTCATTGTTTTAAAGTTTTAATTGTTTAATAATTTATAGTTAACGTTTAAAAAAGTTTGAACTCCGAGGAATTCTCCTTGTTTTAGTTTCTTCTTTTTCAACTACAGGAGCAGAAGTTGTCATTCTTGCTTGTGCAGTTTTTAATTGTCTCACAGTTTTTTCAACAGCTTGTTTTGAACCTTGAGACATAATTTTACTTTTATAACCATCTGGATCTGCTAGTAACCATAGAGCTTCAGCAATTAAATCATGCCTTGGTTCTACGTATTGATACTTCTCTAGCAAATGACCCAAAAGATTAGTAGGTCTTCCTGACATAGATGGATATTGTGGTTGAACTAAACCAGAATAAAGTAAACCTTGAGTTTTTTTATCAAGCTTAACTCCACCAAGTTGTCCAGTTGCAAGAGTATCATATACATTCTTCATGTAGTTTTGAGCAGCAGCTTGTTGCTGTTGTTTAATACGTTCTTGTTCTGCAAGTTTTACTTGTAAAATTTCTTCTTGCATTTTATCCAACTTTGGTTTGAACTTCATAGCTTTAGCTTCGAGTTCACCCCTATCTAACCAACTTTCAATTTCTTCTTCAATTTCATCGGGTTCACCAAAATTAGTAGCACTTAAGTATTCTCTTACTATTTGTTTTTGACCATGTTCTGTTTCAGGATCTAAATCAAAAACTTCTTCGGTTTGTGCTAACACGCGGAACAAACCTTTTAAATCATTACCTCCATCTGCTACATATTTAGCAGCATATTGAAGTTCTTCTGGTAATGCTTCAAAAAATTCTTTTGGTGTATTACGACGAATATTTTTTTCACGCTCCGCAATATTGGCTTGAATTAAATCTTCAAAGTCTTGCATTGTGTAATCATCAAAATTCTTGTCATCATCAAAAGGAAATATCTCACCTTTCTCAACAAGTTTTGTTAATACTTCTGCAATGCCACTCTTCTCAATTTTAGGTCTACCGCCTTTATTTATATCTTCATCGCTTTCTTGAATTAAGCTATTTAGATTTTCTAAAGCTTTTATAGTAGACTTTGAGACAGTTTTTTCTTCATCACTCTCATCTTCGTCATCAGGCTTGTCAATGAACGACATATCCAATTCATCTTTAGAAAAGATGCTAGGTTTCTTTGGTTCTTCAGGAAGCATTACATTTTCTGCTCCTGGTGTTCCTAACAGTTCATCCAAGTTAACATCAACTTGTTCTACTGTTGTGGTTTCTTTATTGGTCGACATATTTTGTTGGTTTAATGTTCAATAATAATTTATGTAAAAATCTAAATTTAAACTTTATAAATTAAGTACTTAAAAAAATAAAACTTAATTATATGGCAATAGATATTTATTTCTTCTTTTTATTTGTTTTTTCTTGCTTACTTTTTGTCATTAAGTCATATTGATTTTTATTAGTTTTTGCAATTTCTAATTCAGTCATTAACTTTTGTTGAGCAATAGCTAATTTCTGTTGTTCAATATTCATTTTATCTCTATGTTGCTGACTACTAAGTGATTGAGCATTAGATTGCAAATTCATTTGTTCCTGATATTGCTCAGATTTTTGAATTGATTCTATTGCATCCATATAATCAGATTGTAAGTTTTGATTAATATCTTGCATAGCTCCATATCCTGCAGCTCTTATTTGAGCAATTAATAAATCCTTTTGACGATTTTTATCTGATTCCATAGCTTCATATTCACGCTTAAGTCTTTCTTCTTCTTGCTTAGCTTGAATCATTTGCTCCTGCATTTGTTGCTGCTGTTGCATTTCTTGTTGTCTACGCATTTCAGATTTTTGCTCTGTGTCTTTTAATATTTCATTTATTTCAGAAATAGATTCTGCTTTAACAATATTACCTAAATCAAAAATTGAAGCACCAGTTGTATTATTACTTAAAGCTAATTGCTTTAGTTGCTCTAGTATTGCTCTATGATTTGATTTAGTTGTACAATGAATATTTAAATCACGCATTAAAAGATCTGTTCCTTCAATTTCAAAAAATGCTCTTTCTTCAGTTGAAGTAATATACTGTAATCTAACTGATGGATTTTCTGATTGATAGTATTGTGCTAAATCTGTACGCATTCTATGTACACGTGGCATTAAATAATCTGCGTGTTGAATAAAATAACTTTCAGTTTGAGCATATGAGGCATTAATAGATTGCTGTATTCCTGTTGCTGTTTCAGCACCTATTTGTTGTCCAAGTCTTTGAGGAGTAATTCCTATTGTTTCAAAGGCTTGCATTTTAAAATAGTTAGCTAATTGAATTCTACCAAGTAGTCTATTTGTTTGAGAAAGATCCAGCGGTTGGTAGTGTTGAAAGGCTAAAGCATTTTCAGTATTTGTAATAGTTGTATCTAATGGCAACATTTGGAAGTTCTTCATTGCCACATATGCTTTAGCTAAATTATTCTTGCCCCAGTCTTCACCAAGAGAATGACGTGGTAAGGCGTTTTGATCCAATAAAATAACGGTACCTAACTCGTCAACAAGAATATCAGCAATCTGATTATTAACAATATTATAAGCTATTTGGAATGGTTTCATTAAATCAACTAATGAAACTGAATTAGTATTCCTATCAGAGAATATAGAACCTTCTACTGGTAATTTACAACCATATAGATTATTCTCACCTTTAAATTGGAACTTCAAAGGCTTAATTAAGTTTTGAGAAATACCTAAATAGATAGGCGTTATACCACCGGGATCACCTGTACCCCAATAAGATGGACGATGAGGTCCTATTTTAATTCCACCCCAAACTTCATTAATCCAAATCCAATCAATATGCTCACCAAAAATAAGATTATCTTTTGTCTTATTTAATTTAAGGTTTGTATTATAAAGTGGTTTATCTACTATTTTATAATCTTCACTTACTATTTCTGTAGTTACTTCGCCTGATTCATCAATCTTGGTTAAGTGTCCAACCTTAACTTGAGATTTCCAATATGCAGTTGTAACTCGTAAAAGATTACTATTACCTAAATCAAAGTAGTCTTCACTCTCAGACATAATGTGATCTATCACATCGCCTCCAGGAAATCTATTGTCAAAATAAGAAGTAAACTGACGATAACCTAATGATGGTCTATTTGTATTCCATGCATGAGATTTAGTTGCATCATAATATGAACCATCATTTTGATATCCTTGAATTGGATAACCTGCAGATCTAACTGGATATATAGCTTCTAATGATTCAAGTTGTTCTTCAGTCATCATCCAACCATAGCGATCAATAACATCTGCTACAGTGAACATATCAAATTTACCAACCCAATTACCCTCAGATATATATCTAGCTTCTGGTGATTTATTATAAAAGGTTAGTACAGGGTTCCATAGCTCTATACTATAATCATCATCCATCATTCTAAAGTGCCAAAACTCACGATCTGTAATTAACATATCGCGGAATCCACGCTCTTCTAATTCATCTAAACCATATCTTTCACTATCTTCTTTATGTTGATGTTCTGCCCATTGCTCAACATTAGATCTATAAGTCTTATCAAAATAAGATTGTATTTCTGGTAATGATTTAATATTATCCGGTGCAAGTTGTTGTTGAGCTTGTTCAGTAGCTAAATCCATTCCTGCATCAGAAAGTTTGAGCATTAACTCTTGCGTTGCATTGTATATAAGATAATCTTCAATTTGCTGTCTTTTTATTTCAATCATGTCGTTATATGAATTCTCATCAACAGCACGATATGTAACACGTGTAGATCTTTTAGCAAATTCGTTAGCTAAAACATTTATAACGTTAGGTATTATTGGATAAAATTTTAATTCTAATGCTGATTGATCTTCTTTAGTAAGCACTTCAATTAAATCAGCATACTCATTATCTTCTTCAACTATATAATCAGTTTTATCAATTATACCTTTTGCAAGCTTATAGTTCTTTAAAAGTCTTCGTGCATTACGCCTTACTTGACGTGTACCTTCAAACTCTAACCAGTCCATATTCCATGCTGCCCACTCTTGATCTTTTTTCTTTTTAGGAATAAATTGAATAGGTTGATTAAGAGTACCCATGCGGTTGTATTCCGCTTTTGCACCATTTTTTAATTGTAAGGCATTATATATTTGCATATTATTTTAAATTTCTAAATGCTTTTTTTGGCATTTTCATGTTTGTAAATTGCTGGTTTCCGCCTAAATGACGGAATGGGCTCATATTTAATTTACTAAATTTATTACCTTTTTGCAATGATTTGGGTCTTTCAATTATATCAATGCGTTTTTTAAAACCTCTATTAGCTTGTTGCACTTTTGCAAATGCGACTAATGCACAATAAGTTACTAGTCGGTCAACGTTTAAACCATCATAATAACTTACCATTTCTTTTAAGAGCATTAGATCAGGAATGCGTTCAACACCATAAATAGTTTTGACAATTTCTCCATTATCTTTTGTAATAACATCCAACTCTTCTTGTAAAAACTGGATACCATAACTGAGCATATGACTCTTAAAAATTGTTCCTGTATTTTTCCAACCATATTCTTGATATACATTAGCATTAGCGCCTAATTCTTTTAGAAATAATATTTGACTTCTCGGTACTAAATATTTTTGTTTTTTTCTACTTATCATATATTGAATAAATAGACTTACGTTGTTTTCAACAATAGTCCAAGCATTATACCATTCAATAATAAGTTCAAGTTGTTCATGTGTTTTCTTTAAATCATCATATCGTCCACACCATGTAGCAACAATCATATCATGTTCAATATATGTTTCTGTCTCTTCACCATTAATTTTTGTAACCTCTGTTGGATTACGATAAACTATAATTGAACAAAGAGATTCAGATGTAGTTGTTTTACCTTCTGAAACAGGGTCAATAGATGCATAATAAGTTCCAAAATCTGTATTGCTTCTTGGTCTTTCATATACAACTAAGCAACCTGTTTTATCTTCTGTTTTTTTAGATATTGGAAATTCTAGTATTGGTAATTTATTTGTCTCTTTTACAGCAGGATAACCTTCTGCATTTCTATATATCTCAAGATGTTCATATGGATATACTTTATCTTCTATTCTTCGAAGTTGAGCTCCAACTAATTCTAGTGGAAAAACTGATTCTTTTCTAAATGCAAATGCTTCCTCAATATTTCTTGGATGCTGTGAAATTTCAAGTTGATAAGCTTGAGGAGACATCTTTCTTTTACATTCTATAAAGTATTCATCTAATGCAACTAAAGCTTCTTCTACTAATGAATTTCCATATTCATCAATGTATGGGGGCATAGACCATTGTTCCGGAATAAATAATCCACTAAAACCAATAGTATTATGTTTATCAATTAAGTTTGATTTAACTGGATAAATATCATGAGCATCAGGATCAAGTATCATATCCTTTAATGGTTCACATTGATCCAAATCACCCACAGAACCAGCGGCAATAAACATACCTGTAGTTATCATACCTGATTTAAGTGCAGGTTTTATATAACCAAATGTTTCATCCATCTTAGGAGCAATACCTGCTTCTTCATGAAAGAAGTATTTACAAGGTCCACCTACGCCACTTGTAGGATCTTTTTCAAAAGACATACCTTGTATTACACCCTTAAGACCAATTTCTGATTTACGCTTTTTATTTCCTACATGAGTTTCTGTTTCAATTTTTTGTTGCCAGAATAAAGCCTTATGTGGATTCATTGGTCTATACCATGCAGTATGTTTATTTAAAAAGGTTTCATATTCATTTAAAAACTTCCATGTTCCCTTTTCATTTATATAATCTTTTAGGCTAGCTCCCATTTTAAGAGTAACCCCTTCTTCAAACCATAACTGATTAATTAATTTACCAGCATGTAAATATGATGATGCAATCTGTCGTTTTTTAAGAATCGCTGCATGTTTATAACTAAGTTCTGCAATAACCTCATATAATGCCATATGGTATTGAGCATCACGTACATCCGCAAAACCAAACTTCTGTATCTCTTTATTAAAGATTGGTAGAAAGTTAAGCCACATATAGTAATCTCTAGTGATATACCAATGCTTGTCATCAGATATAAAGATTACTCCCTTACGACATTTTTCTTTTTCATTATCCCAATACTTTCTAAAGTCTTTAGTTCCTTCTGGGAATGAACAGTAGAATCCACTTTTATTAAAGTTTTGTGCTTGCTCATTAAATAGTTTCGACATTTCATCAAAACCATATTCACCGGGTTCTTTAAAAATAGATACTAAATAGTCTCTAAAAGATTCTCGTGTTTCAAATTCAGTATATGACCACTCACCATTATATGTAGGAACTGATATAAATGACATATTAATATTCATTTAATAGTTTAAATATTTCCTCAAGAGCTTCATGTCTGTGATTCTCTTTAAGAATAATCTTGCTTACATACTGTGAATTCTCAATCTTAAATATGTCATGAACAGCAGAAAAGTCTCTTGGTCTAAGGTCTATTTGTTGACTATCTCCAGTAAAGATAATTTTAGAGTCTTTACCTAGACGACCTAGACACATCTGTAATTGTGATTTAGTAAGATTCTGAAATTCATCTACTATACACACAGCATTATCAAAAGTCCTACCACGAAAATGACTTAATGAAACTAATTCAATATCATGACTTTGTTCCATCTTTTCTAATATTTCAGGTTTAGCATATACCTTTTGCATATTAGATCTAATAGGAACTAACCAAGGTTCCATCTTCTCTGATAGAGAGCCTGGTAAAAAACCATTTTCTTCAGTAGAAATAGTAGGTCTTGTTATAATAATTTTGTTAATCAGTCTTTTAAAAAACATGTCTAAAGCAATTTGAACAGCAACCAAAGTCTTTCCTGTTCCTGCTTGACCAATTAAAAAGTTAATTGGAGTTTCTAAAATTTTAGATTTTGCAGCTTTCTGTTCCTCTGTAAGAGATAAAGAAAACTTAACATCTCCTTTAGGAGCATTTTTTTCAATGTTTGTTTTAGACATAATATTACATTTGATCGTATGCAAGACCTTGTCCACCGCGGACATGGCTCTTTTGTTCATCTTGTAAATCTTTATATGCACCTTTAAATGATTGTCTTATTGCATCAAAATCTTTAGCCATAGCTCGTATTTGATTAATGTTACCATCCTTACCATCTGTAATAGCAGTGTTTGACATATATCGTCCAATACGATCTAATGCTTTTTTAATACCCTCGTATGCTCTACTTGTAGGAGTTTCATACATTTTCTTACAGAAGTTTAATGCTTCAATAATTAAATCATCTTCTACATTAAAGTTTGCATCTAATTCATAGAGAATTATTTCTTCTTTTTCATCTTCTAGAGTATGAAAGAATGGATTTAAATCTGGATTAGGACACGTCATATAAAAGATATACTGAAAGATTTTTAAATAATCTTCAGGATAGTTATCCATAATATTTTTAAGTGTCTGTAAAGTATAACAATGTTCCATTGGAATCACTTTACCATTCTGAATATCAAATAACTTTATTATCATACATTATCTTTTTTTTCTCCAGCACCATAAAAATAATATGGACTGTTACCATATGTCCTATCAATTCTTTCCGATGAAAGAGGATCTTTAAAAATTTGAATTTTTGGAGGACTATCCTTATTATAAGGTACGATAAAATCTGGATTATGCCATCTTAATAAATTATTTGGTTGGGCACAGAAGTTACCATCACTTAACATTATAAAGTGATAACACTTACTATCTTGATCATTGGAGTATCCAACATTTAATTCATTTAGATCTCCTTCGTAATCATCTATAGTAGTTATATAGTAACCGGATCTCCATACACGATCTCTACAAAAAACATCTACCATCTTATTTTGTAAGAAAGCAAATGTTGTAACTGCAATATTATTACTTTGACAATCCCACGATTGTAATAAAGACAATCTAACTTCTTCATCATTATCTAACTTATCATAATTTTCATGATGAACAAATGCAGATATTGGCATATTCCAAAATATAGCTCCAAAATTAGATTGAAAATGAAAGTGTAATGGTCTATTAATCATAGACTTAACTCCAAAAATATATCCTGGTGTTACACCCCAAGTATCTAATATAAATTCATTTCTTATATAACATTCTATATAAGGAAAGTTTGCATTAAGTTGTGCCATAATCTTTAAGGTATTGAATAATATCTATTACTTCTTTTTTAAGATATGGTAAATCATATCTTTTAATCTCCTCTACAATTGGATCATTATTAGCGTCATATTTTAAAATTCTGCTACCGTATTCATCAACTTCACCAGCAAATTTGATATGATCAACAATAAGCTTACCTGGTTTAAGTCTAGGATTATGTTTTATAATGATATACATATATATACTCAACTGAAGATTATAATGATTTAAATTACAATCGTCAAGATGTGCTACAGGCCCAATCATTTTTTGACTTATACCTTCCCAATTTACGTACGATGATTCTTTTATTTCTTTATTGGTTTTATAGTCATATACGTTTACAACGCCGTTAACTACTTCAACTCTATCTGCTTGACCACATATACCTGCTGATTTTAAATAAACTAAATGTTCAGGATAAATACCATCAGCAAGCTTTTGATCTGGAGCATATTTAATACCATCAACTTCATTTACTTGAAATACTGGTAATGGTAAACCTTCTCTTGTAATACTATTTAGATTTAAGATATCACGTTCTCTTTGATCATGATACCATCTACCAAGCTTTACAGATTTTTCATTTTCTTGTGTCCATCTTAGTTTTATTTCTTCTGGTGCCATGTTATACCACTTGGACTTTTTATTTTTAGATGCTTTCTCAGCTGCATTATCTGCATCAAATTTTTCTTTAAGCATTGATATACAACCAGTTACACTTACCCAATTAATTTTTTCATCAGGATTACTGCTTATATATTTATGTTCTTTTGGTTCAAATATTACTGACATCACCATTTGTTTTTAGGACATGAATATTCGGGAGATCTTGTTGCCGCTGCGAGACTACATCCACAATCTGAACAACATGGTTCAGTTTTAGGAACTGCACAATGCTTTCCAGTAAAATCAATGAATGGACAATTTGCACATATACGCATTCTTTCAGCAGCAATCTTTTCTATTTCAGGATTTGGAAACCATCGATACCACCATCCTTGTAATATTTGTTTTACTTTATTTAACACGTTCATTTTTTATTTGGTTTTTTCTAAGTGTTTCTAGATCAATGACTTGTTGAATATTTTTTAGCTTTAAAAGTTTTTCTTGAGCTTCTTGATATCTTGGAAAACTTTGAAAATTTGTTCTATCAAGTTTAGCTATATAGTAAATCTGCTTTTCAATAAAGATATTTAATGGCTTTTGTCTTATATAAAAGTCTCCAAGAGATTCAATATAAACTCTATGAAAATCTAAAGAGCTTAATTTTTTTCTTACTGTTGACCAATAAAAGTCAATTACTGCATCAATTATATCTTTATCATATGATAACCTTTCAGCTATTATATTCTTAATATCACGCGACTTTTTCATTGGCTACGTAAACAAGTTTGTGAACTAAAAGGATGTTGCCATCTGTTTGAACATTTATCTCATTTGATATTTTAATTTTCTTTTTGTTTTTACCGTCTTTTGAAATAAGCTTCTTTTTCTCTGCTTTAGCTAATGCATTACGAACAGTTTGAACGCTTTTAAATATCTTTTGTTCTGCAGCTAATTCACAGAATTCTGGTAATTCTTTTTCACCAGATAAAGCTAACAGTGTCAAACAATTAAGATCTGTTTGTGATAATGAAATATCTTTTAAATAACAGTGCGTAGCAATCTGATACTTAACAATATTCCATAAGTCCATTTTAACTATTTTGTTCACTTGATTCACTAGTGCCATTGTCTTCGTTATTTGAGTTATACATCATTTGAGCCATCTTTACTTGAGCGTATACTTTACGCGTTTGTAATTCCTGGATTTCAGTTTGTAATTCCTCATATTCTTTTCGCATTTTTAATATGGGAATTTGATTTGAGTAAAAATCAATGAGTTCTTGACGCTTTGCTTCCAGTTCTTCTGGAGATAATTGTTGGTTTTCAGACATGTTTGAATTTTTTAAGTTTAAACAAATATATTATATATGATTTAAACTTCCAAAGTTTTCTTATAAATAATAAAGCCTGCATATAGCAGGCCTCATTATTGTTACAAGTTATATTTGGTTAAAGCGCTATTAAAGCGATTACTAAAGTAATAAATATTCCTTCACCAATTGCAATACCTCTCCAAGTTCTTTTCTTTTCTTGTTCAGATATAAGCTGATTTTCTTTTTCTATGATTAATTTTTGTTGATCTGATAGCTTATTTATACAATCCTTTTCTAGCATTATACATTCTTGTTCAAGACCATCAAATTTATTACTAAGGCTAAAGTAGTTATTTTGTAATTCTTCTACATATAATGCGCAATCATATGCTTGAAGAAACATACTATCTAAGTTTTCTTGATATACTAACTTCCATTTAAAGGTTTCAAGTACCTTTTCTTCTTGTTGTTTGTTCAAGAAGATCCCAGTATCTCTGCGGAAGACTATCCTTTGAGGTGAGAAGTATTGACCAAATACTGTCACGCTCAACATTACGGAGGTTAGGAATATTATTAATTTCATTTTGTTTATTATTATTAGAGTTAGTTATATTGTTTATCCTATCATTAGTCTCATATTCATAGTCTAATTGCAATTTATCCATCGCATTAACTAGACTATCTTTTTCCTTAATTAATTTTTCAATTTCTGATGTATCTAATGTAGTATTTAATACATCAGTTTGTGGTTTAAGTTCTTTTAATACACTTATTAGGTATATAAAAGCAATCATTACTACAACATACAGGGCAATTTTATCCCAATTTATTTTGTGTTCCATCGTGTAATATGTAAGTTTGAATTTAAGGGTCTTATTTTTTCGTATACACCATCTCCTTCTCTACCAGAATCAGAATCAGTATTTCCTTCTATTGTTACAACTGCATTTCCTCTATGTTGTTTAACAATAAATGCATGACCTATACCTTTATATCTACTTTTATTTCCTTTAAATTTATTATAAGATAAGGTTCCTGCATCTCCTGGTTCAATAGGTTTATAAAGTTTACCGTTTGTATAAACAATATTCTTTTTATTGTACGCACTTGGGCTCCAACCGGTTATAGTATTTTCTATTTCTGCTATACTATAAATAAGTTTTAATATATATGCACACCAGGGAGCACCTTTATACCATCCTACATTCTTCATCATCATCTCAAAAGTGGGATGATTAAAACCTGAATTGCTACCTTTCTCTTTAATACCTACAAAACTATCTGCTATTTCAACTGCAAATTCAGCTTTTAGTTCATATGTTATATTATCGGAACTATATATCTGAATACGAGGATAAGTGCAAATAGGTATAAGAAAAATACAAATGGAAAGTATAATAGTTTTAACCATACTGGTGCGTTATTAAAATCATTTCTTATTGAAGAATCCTTAGAATAGAAGTATTTAAATATTCCTTTAAAGTTGAAATATGTTCCTGTAAGTATTACACCATTAAATAAAATCATAATTAATGATGCTAGAATAGCTCGATGAAACCATTCTGTTGAATACATTGGATCTCCAAAAATATTTTCTTGAATCCAACCATATCCATAAAATGCAATAAAGGCTAGTGGAACACTCCATATAAAGTCCCACATTTTAAAGAAACGGAGTATGGGTTTCATGATACCTTTTTCTTACGACCTTTTCTTTTGGCTCCTTTTGCAGCCTCACCAAGATCGTCTATTCCATCAATTGCTTTACAAAATGCTTTTACAACGTCATCAGCTTCTTGCTTAACTCTCTTGGTTCTGTGTTTAATAACCTCAACAGTCTCTTCAATTTTTTCACTAACCTCTTCTATTTTTTCTTCAACAGTATCAGGTATAAAGTTTTTGTTTTTATCCTTTATAACTTCTTTATGAAGAAATACTAGTATAATTATTAGGGTTAGTAGTATACCGATTAAAAATATTAATGATACCATATTATTTATCTATTTGTTTTCTAGCTAGTAGAAGTTTAATTTCATTTAAATCATCGTGTAATTTCTTAAGCATTGTAGTTACTTCACTACTACTTTGTTCTAACACAAAGATTCTTGATTTCATTTTAGTTATTTCCATTATCATCTTAACATATGTTCCAATCAAAGCTGCGGAAATAGTTATAATCTGATATATAAAAGTAGTATCCTGCATTATTACCTATATTTAAATAATAAAACAATGGAAACTATGTTAGCAGTTGCTGAACCTCCAGCACTATTTATTAATTGCCAGTTAACAAGTGAATCGGCATCAACATTGACACTACCTGTTGCACTATAAACTCCTGCAACTGAACTTGGGTTAATTGTTAAGAGTAATGCTGTATTAGCAGCATCATCTCTTAATCTAACAGTAAGTGTTTGTGTTGCGGGCATAGAGTTAGCAATATAAACTTTGATGCCCGTTGCAGTAATGTTATACGGCAAAACATTATATACGTTTACTTCACTGGCAGCAAATCCAGTTGCTGATGCAATATCTCCAACTAATGGAGCGAACACTGTAGTATTATTTGCAACGTTAAGACCTCTTGTACCAAGCATTAAAAAGTCTTGGTTAAATATTCCTGGAATATCATCACTTACCAATGCTCTAAAAGAAGGAGTAGCAGCAGCACCAGTAGTTGGACCTGCAAATACTCTATTAGCACTTTGAGTTTTATAAGTTCCAGTTAATGTTCCACTACCAGTAACAGGACTATTTGTAATTGTCCAATCAGCACTTGGTAAAGATAAACCAACAGATGTAGCATAAGGTAAAGCAGGAATATCTGCTGCAACCAATTGTCTAAATGTTGGAACACCAGCTATACCATCAGGTGAAGCATAAACTAAATTCTGATTTTGACTTGCTTTTGTTACTGTAAGTGTTCCATTTGTTATTATAGGACTATTAGCTACAGAAAATTCAGAAGGCATAGATAAGCCAACAGATGTGACACCACCTAAACCTCCGCTCGTTGCATTAGCAATTGCCTCTAATAATTTTAGACTTCTACGTTCAAAATCATAATTTGAACCTTTATTCCCTTCATTGGGATTACCGTTACCTAAACTCATATACTAAAAATTAAGGAGTTAAATTATCTAATATCCTTTGTAAAAGTCTAAGGAAAGTTAGCTGATACCTAAAGTTGGATCGCTTACTACCATTTTTATAGTTATTATTACCTAACCCCATATTACATACAATTTATATATATAATATACAAATTATACATAGACTTTAAAAGAAATATAAAAAAATCCTAGGCCTATTTCAAATTCTTGAAATTCGTCACCTTCAAGATCTTCGCCAGGAACATATGCTAAACCAATCGTCCAATTAGTTAAAGTATTAAATCCTATTTCAATTACCATAATAGTAAAGTTAAAGGGGGCATCAGCCCCCTTGTCAGTTTCGATACGATATCAACACGGATTGTTCATTTATAAGAAAATAAAAATCATCTTCATGTTGAATGACTTCGGCGTTTTGTAAAGCAGCGCTACCAATATAAACGCGGTCGCCCACCCTAACTTTAGTCACCTCATCCCCAATATGAGTAACCTCTAACTTACTCCATCTTTTCATCATCTCTTTTTCCATTTCTGCTTTAGATTCATCAGTAAGCTGAATAGTAGATTCTGGTGCTTTTGGTTTTAAAACCATGATTCGATTTCCAAGTACTTGCATATGTTTTTTTTTCAAATATATGAAAGATCCTTAAATAAAAAAATAGTGTGGTAGAGAATGTGAGGGGTCGCTATAGAAAGAACCCCAGGCCTCGCGCCGCGCGGGGGCTACCCCCCCACACTTGCCCACGCAAAGCCCACCACGCTCGCTTGCGCACACCCCCCCCACTCACCATGGCGCAGACAAGCTTGCACTCTCCGGTGTGCACTCTCGTGCCTCGAGTGACACCTCCAAGTGCATCTTCGATGACAAGCTTTGCCACTGCGTGGCTCCTGTCTTTATATAA
>Ga0315909_10000458_pt1 | contig 54347 bp, 49 predicted proteins | sample LakEriMetagenome_11_FD_203527 | JGI IMG/M metagenome (GOLD analysis project Ga0315909, IMG submission 203527) | Freshwater fungal communities from buoy surface, Lake Erie, Ohio, United States - Buoy 2 MA125 | ecosystem: Environmental > Aquatic > Freshwater > Lake | place: USA: Lake Erie, Ohio... | reverse complement strand
TAGGGTCAGCACCATATCTATTCTCCATATATGCTGTAGCCTCAAGAAGATTTTCTAAAGCCTTTCTTTTATTCTCTGGTTCTAATGCTACAATCTGATCAATACCGTATTTAATTTGATCTGGTCTCTTCATTTGAGTCCAATCAACAGGCTTAGGTGCAGATTTAGTAGCAGGTTCATCTGAATCAAAAAGAGAACTAAGTTTAGCTTGTGCTGCAACCATTAAAGGAGTAAATGCAGTAGCTATTCCACCAAGTTGATACCGGTATTCTGGATTTATCATATACTCAAAAGCAGTAACAGGAGATTCAAAATCTAATGATCCTCCCATTTCAGCACGTCTATGATTATAAGGAATCCTCTTACCTGAAGTCTTTACAGATTTAAACTTAGCCTTTTCAGAACTACTCATCTCTGATGCAGTCTTAGGAGTAGTAGAGTTAACTCTTCTAGATGGTCTACATGCAGGATAAGGTCTGCCGTCTTTGTCTTTACCGGAACGTCCACACTCTTTACCAGTCTTTACATCTACCCACTTCTCAGCAAACCATTGCTTTAATCCACCAGAACCAAACTCTTCAAGATCTCCACCGTATTCCTTTTTAACATATAAGTTTTTAGGATGCTTAGAATTCATTTGCTCATAACCATCCGGAAGATAATTTTCATCAGATAGTCTAACAATGAGTTCTTCTTTTTCTCCCTGAGTCATAAACGGATTAAGAGAAAGAGCTGATCCAACAAAGTTGTTAACTACATCCTCAGCAGTTGTTCTTGCAGCAGCAGGAATATTTCTGTAGTCTCCTTCTAAACTTGGTATAAATGCTTTTGCTTCATGAGCAAGACCTGCAAGATTAGAACCAACAAATCCAGCAATCTTTGGTACTACTGTAGTAGGACCAATAGGATATGGAGATAGTTGATTAGCAATAGCATCAGCAGTATACATACCAGCAACAGTATGTCTAACATTATCTACCGGACCCTCACCTCTAGGTGCAACTGCTTGTGCAAGATCGGCTGCTCTTTCTTTTGGGTTACCTAAAGCTTCATTAATTCTACCTTCAAAAGTTAAAGGTCTGTCTTTTGCAGCGTCTATTCTTGCCTGTCTAATCTGCTGAGGAGTAAAGAAGTCTGGACGAATAAAAGGTTGTGACATAGTAGCACCAACCTGAGCATATTCCATTTGCTCACCTCCTGTTTTTTTCTTCTTAAATTTTAATTCTGCCAGTTCAAGTACTTTTTTATAGCTTTTTCCAGACTTTTCCCAATTGTCTTCAACAAATTTTGTAAAAGTGTTGTTATCTACACCATACTTTTTTGCAGCATCGATTAAGCCAGGTAAATTATAATTTGGTGCATACCATTTTGAATCAGGTTTTTCACCACCTGACAGAATTTGTCTGCCTATTTGAGTAGCAATAGGAGTTTCACCTGTGGCTAAACGTGTAACTGCACCTGTGGCAAGTCTTACAGAAGGTATAATTTTATCTTCAAGTTTACTTATGCTATGATTTGTTGGATTTTCTTGAATGACATTCATAGCAGCATCCTCCTGCCATCCTACAGGAATTTTTATTGCTTCACTTAATGCTGTCAAAGGTCTTCCTTCATTCAAAGCTTTAGCAGCCATTACAATACTTCCATACGGCAATTGATCAATACCTGTATCTATGGCAACATTTTTAACAAAATCAATAGTACTTTTCTGAGGAATAAAAGTTTTATTACTCGGCATTGGTGCAGGCTTTACTGACGGTAAATAGTCTGCTAGAGAGGCAGGTAATTGTGGCGCTCCACCAAACTGAGCCATTGGTATTTCAAACACCTGACTACCAGGAAACTCATATTCACCACCAGGGTACATCATCTGAGCATTACCCATATCATCTATACCATATACAGGAAAGTCTACATCCTGCATGGTAATTCTACCAGACGGGATAATGTTGTACGGATTGTTTACATCCGGAGAGTATCTCTTGTATCCAAGTTTTGACTTCTTCATCGGGGAGAGTATTGTACTTTAACAGATGCTAGATTAAGTAGGATATGATTGTTACCACTCACGTTTCTTCTAAGAAGAATGTGATTGTGATAGTGTCTAAACTTCTTACGCTGATGAGGATCTTTGTTGTAATCCAAGTTAGCAGGATTAAGAGTTCTAACATATCCGTTTGGCTCAGTATTCCAGATATGTCTTCTAGTAGCACTAAACTCACCACGATCAGTAGTAATATCCCAGAATTGATTAAAGCGATACTTGTTTTCTTCCTTGCTATAAAGAATATCAATATCTGCAACGTTTACTCTAGGGTAAGTAAGAATTGCTGCAGAGTTGTTCTTTGGATTTGAATTAAGTTTAAGAAGACCTGATACCTGCTCACTATTATGTACAATAGCTCTATCAAAATTAAAGTCAAGTACATGGTGGGCATCAGAACAATTCTCTTTGTATTGATAAGCTTCTACCTGGTATTCCATACTACGCAGAGTACTTACGGTTACACCAGTATTAGATAAGAGTTCTACTTCAAATGGATAATCAATTCCATAGAAGTTAGAAAAGCTTTGACAAGTATCATTATGCAACCACAGCTTATTGTCTTTAATAGAGAAAAAGTGTGACTGTGATGGAATCATTAAGTTAGGCTGCCAGTCATGGAATGAAACCCAAGTCTTACTCTTAAGGTCATAACTCAATGTCCAAGAAGCATCAATAAAATAATCAGGATCCTGAAGACTTACAGTTACAAATGGATTATTTGCAAATGCAAACTGATTATCTCTAACATGTACAAGCTGTCCTCTATACTCAGGTTTAAGTTCGTAGTCCTTTTTACTGAAGTATACAAGTTCTTCAGTACTATCAAAAATTACAGATGTACCAACACCATTAACAGCATTATCTGTAAGTTGGAACTCCGGAAAGTCTACAAGAATTCTAAATGGCATGTAACGTGACAACCACCACTTAACCCCTGTTTTTGAAATCTCTTCCAAACCATTAGAGAATTGGAATATCTTACCCTGCTTAGATGAGATCCAGAATACACCATAAGGTGTGGATGTAGAACCAAATGTGCTTTGACAAGTACCATATTCATATCCTGAATCTGCAGCAAGCATTGCTTGAGGAGCCCTTTCAAATACCTCACCGTCACCTACAGAAATTTTAGTACCTAAATCTAGCCGAAGAGTGTCCTGTGCAAGAAATCTCAACGGAGGATGGTTCTCTTGAAGAATAATAAATGTACCGTCTACGTTGATTTTAATATTTGCTACACGGCTATCAAAGTCGTAAACGTTATTAGTTAAGAATACTTTCCAAGGATCTCTAATCTGTGTACTAGAAACAGAAGGAAAAGAATATATTGCTCTTGTCGGATAGTAAATTTCACAATCTTCTGCAGTAACCGGATTGTAATATCTAGGCTGAAGAATTGAGTGAGGATACTTCTGTGTAGGAAAATTAGAAATGTTTAGAGTAAGATCATACTTATAATAGTTACCAGTAGTAATAATCTTAATGTCAAACAAATCTTCTAAACGTGTATACTCTGAAGTATCATAGTGTCTAGTCTCAGGTCTATCATCATGATCTCTGTGAGCCATGTTAAACTCAGACTCTACAAAAAAGTCACGTACACCGGAGTTAAACAAGTAGATATAACCATATCTAATACCAAAAGCAAAGCTGTTCAATAGTGAACGGCTCATATCAAGGTTATGAAGATTAGAAGGAAGCGTAGCAGCATCAGGAATAGTTTCTCTATTCTCTTGCCTTCTTGATCCATCAAACAACCCAGTAACCCAGTTTCTGATATTATCACCAATACCACTAAAAAACTCTTCAAGTTCCCACCGCTCAGTATTCATCCAATATGTTGGAAACGGAACATTGATATATTTTGTATAATCAAATACAGTCCCATCTGGTTGATCAGTAAGCCAGTTATTAAAGAAGAACATGGTATTCTTCTCTGTATAACGATTAATGTAAATATCCCCACCAAATACAACAGGTGAATTAAACTTTTGACTCACTTGAATATTTGCGGGAACATCAAACTTACACCCCGTTGGAAGAATAATAGTACTATCAATCTGACCATACTGATTTTCATAATCAATCTTCATTGCACCGTAGTGTGAAGAAATAGTACGAACCTTTTTATTAAACGGATCTCTCCATTCTTTAAAATCTCCTACGGTATAACGTGAATTATCTACAGTTGTAGGATGAGCAAGATCTGTTCCTGTTTTAAATACAACAGTTCTAGTTCTAAATAAATTATTTACAGAAACTTTATTTTCAAACTGTTGAAGCTGAGGATATACATATGAAGATTCTTGAATACGTCTACGTATATTACCAGGAGTAGCTTTTTTAAAGTTTCCATAAAATCCATGTGCAACATGTTGAAGTGCATGTTGCCTATATGGTAAGAAATTATAGAATCTATTTAAATAATCATTTGTACCTTCTGAAAGTCCTTGAATAATTGCTGGTACAGAACCAACTGCTCTAAGAATACCCGGAAGACTATTAAAATCTGAACTTGTAATTGTTTGTGTAACACCTACACCTGGATCAACAGTACTAAATGTAGAAATAAGAGTATTTAACCATGAAGGTAATGTTCCAGATGTAGCAAATAAACTTGGTGGTACTATGAGTGGTACTGCTCTAAGTGGAGCTAAAGTTGATATCGTTCTTTCACCTCTTAAATACTTATCAAGCTTTCCAAGACCTAAAATTACAGAAATTAAAGCTGTAAGGTTTCTAATAATTACATGCTCAGGATGTTCACTAGGTTCAATAAACTTACTCTCTGTTGTACCTGTAGCTTCACCATATACTTTAAGTTCTGTAGCAGACAGAAACGTTTTATTAAAACCAAATTCCGGTGAGTGAAAAGAAAAGTATCTTTTATTATCCTTATAAGTATTAAGAGGTGCAACCTGAAGATTATTCAAAGCTGTTCCACCCTTAACAAAGTTTGTAGATAAGAAAGGATCTGCTCTCAGATCATTAAAAGGATAGTTAGCAAACAAAATAGTTTGATCATCCTCTTCTCTTTCTCCGGGCAACTGATAAGTACCCATATTATTAATAAGACCCTTAGCAAGGATTGTCTTATTACCAAGTCTTGATCCTCTCAGAATCTCATATCCTACAATAGATGTGATAGGTTTACCATCATTGTCTACCGGAATAGTAATATCAGAAAAGGTTATACCTAATACAAAAATATTTGTTCCTCCAACATTATGCCTTGGAATAAGTCCATCATCCGGAAACTTGTGATGTCTAATAGGTTTACCACAGAGGTCACCCCAACGCTCTGGTTTATTATCTGGGTACTTTTCAGTAGACTCCCAATAACCCATATTACCCTGAGCAATAATTTTTCCACCATCAGGAAGAAGTGAAACCTGTGCAGTCGTTTGAGTAGCAGTATTATAGTTCTGCCAACGCTTACTCTTTGACGGATAGATTAAGTCATTACCCGTAACTGTCTCAAGATCAGTAGGTGTAGCTGCACGTCCAGGAATGTGATATGCAAAAGATCTTTCACCAGTATTATATACCCAACGAATAAAGAAGGCATATTGCTCATCACGCATATACCCTCGGTTACTACCATTTCTATAATAGTCAGCAGGATATTCTACAGCAACCCATCTAGATTTAATCTTATTAGCTTGCTTTTGATAATTGAAATTAAAACGCTCATATACTCCAGTTCTGATCAAGTAGTCTCCCGTCGGAAACATTGCATCAGATTTTTCATATACAGCATTTAGAATTGGAATCCTTTCAAGCTGTTCTGTTACTAAAGAGATTGCAACATTGTCAATTGCAATTATATTCTGACGAGTACTGTAGTACCCAAGAATCTTAGCATCAGCTTGTAATGTCTTAGTATTACTAATTATTACAAGGACATATTCTTCAAATGCTTCAGTCTCAAGTCCAGTAATTTTAATCTCTAATGAACCATTAGCATTGTCATGATCAAACAATGAAACAACATTAGAAAGTGCAATGTAATCTGTTACTCGTTGTCCGTTGACTGAGTAGGCGATTGCAGCTTGATATGAGCCATTATAAAGAGTGCCAGGGTTGTCTCCTCTTCCCATTGAAATACATGGTACTTTAAAGAGAGGAGCCAAACGTAAGGCTTCACAATTGAGTTCATCTGTTGGGGTATTTACCACACATCCGTCTACAACTTGTCTAGTTGTAACAAATGGTGGATTATTAATATTCAAAGTGCGTGATGGATTCTTTCCATCATCCCAATAGATCTGCCGTGAGCAGTCAAAGTTCTCTCTAGAGGCTCCCGTGATAAGATGATTCTTATCAAATGCTAAGCATGGGGCATTGACAATTTTAGTATAAGTACAAGTGGCTTCCTTAAAGTATCCTATTTCACTGTTAGTATTATCTGTAGAAAAAATTACCCACTCGTCGTCTGTAATGTGAATTGTACCAATAATGGTATATGGTGCTTGTGCACAGAATTTATTTGATGGCTCATTAGACAATACACCTACATCACCCTGGAAAGATGAGTTAACCGCATTTCTAGCATGTGACCAACTACCATCGGGGTGAAACAGATCAGCATTATCCTTCACCATGCCCTTATTGAACATGATGGGTGATGTTCCTTCTTGATTCTGTTTAGCCATTGTTTATTTCTTTAGTACTGTACAGTCGGATAAGACTTGAACATATCTACGTACTTGTGATACTGTGCTTTACGGTTTACTTCCCAAAGCTTCTTCATCTCTGCAAAGTCTGGAGTATTTACAATAGACAGTGCATTATTTCTAGCAGCACGAAGTCTTTGTTCTACAAGACTAAGCTTTTGTACTACGTCCTCACCATTAATATACATGTTCTCAAGTATGCGTTGTTTAACAGCATACTCATAGTATTCATTAATCATTGGGTGATCCATTACCTGAAGCTCACCATTCTCATCTTCCAGAGCTCCCTGATAGTTCAAGTAAAGCTTACCGGTTTGAAAACTTGTATAGATAAATCCACCACGGATATCAGCTTGATAACTAGAACTCCAACGGGTATTAGGACAATCACCACTTACAGCACTAGATGGCTTAATTCTAAGAGTTTGCAAAGACTCATAAGTAACTGTCTTTGTTTTAAACTTCTGAATAAGCTGGTAGTAGTTACCACAATCAGATTGACAAACAGAAGTATCAGTGGGGCAATCATTAGCATCTAACTCAACTACTCCTGGATCAAGTACAACATCTTCAATGTGACTACCAGACATAGCTGGCTCTAACCAAGTAGCTTTACTTGCAAGCAGTGCAAAGTTTAATGTGTAGAAATCAGCAGGAAGCTTTGCTTTACCGTGCTCAATATCTATTACTACCTCCTTCTGCTGGTGAATTCTAAGACCCAGATCATAGTTAACACGCAAAGCAACTTTAATAAGCTGCTGCGGTTCAATCATACCCTCAAGAGCATATGAACTAAAATCAACTGTTACATCTTCTAACAGCTGATCAAATGAACGGTATTTAACTGTGTACTGTGCCATTATCTAACTACGTTTAATTTGTCATCACTCATATCAGCAGGAACACTTGCTTGTGCAGCAAGATCTTTCAGCACCATTGCTTCAATCTCAGCAAACAGAAAATCTGGAACATTCAAAGGTTGATGATGTCTAGGATCACAATCATCTTTAGGGTCACAATTCCACTTAGTAATGTCACCTTCAAATACACCTTCAATCAGAATAGCATCCCAATCAATATTAGGCATATACAAGTAACCATTAAGAAACCAGTAGTACTTAGAAGTATTGTATTTAAAAGAACTGGTTTTAGTCATAGAAGTAAACGTACCCGGCATAGTGGGTTGTAACTCAATAGAGCCATCAATAGAACTAACTGTTCTAATTACCGGACCCCAATAACCCTGCATAAAACTTGGAAGCTTTTCCTTAGTACGTTTAATAGTAATACCACTCTTAACACCAGAGCAGTGAGCTTCCACCTTATCTACTTCAATAAGCTCTACAAACGGAAGAGTCTGAAACACGCTGTTGAATTTCATCAGCTTGTTGGTAGAGTCTTGTCTACGCATGTATACGGCAGCATACTTCAGAATGAGACTGTAGATATATCTATCAGTCAGAAAAGGATCCTGTTTGGATCCCTTCATCAGGTTTCTAACTCTAGAAACAACTTCCTTAATTGTAGTCATAAGACTTGGTTTAATCTATCTGAAACTCATCGTACCTATCTAATAAGTCTGGTAATCTTTTCTCGTCATAAAACTTGTTGTTCATCTTTCTATACAAGTGTGAGATCTTGCTGAGATTATCTATGACGATATATTTTTCCCAGCCGCTCACATATGCTTTAGAAACAGAACGTTTAAACTGTCTTACAGCACCAAAAGTCCATACCTCCCTATTAGCAAACCTATACTTGGAGGGATAGTTAGTGTAAAAGATTTTGCAAACTTTGTTATTGGTGGGCCAGTTCATGTGAGTAACAGCTACTCCCATTTCTGCTGACTTTTCCGGATCAGGGTTCTCACTTTTTACAGTGGCTGTTCCAATGAACAGAAACCCTAAACCTTCAGGAAGTTCTACTCCTTCCCTTTCATCAATAACCATTTGCCAAAGAACACCGTTATAAGTATCAACAATACTCTTAAGTTTCTTATTATCTATCTCTGCATACCTAGGATACTTTGTCTTAAAGTCTTCTAAGAAGCTAGCGTTTAGAACATTATGAGTTGTTTTTCTGTAACGTGGTCCTTTTAAATCTGGTTTTCTATACTTCCTCATATAGGTACACTATAATTTACATAAAAAAGCTGGAACTATCAACGATTAGTCTCTGCTAATGTGACAGATTTCTCCAGCCTTTCCGTTGTACTTCTCATGAATGTCCATAATAGCTGCTCTTTTGCTACCAACAAACTTGTTATGGTAGTGCCAATAGTCTGTTCTTGAAAGACTAGGCATGATCTTAATAGCAAATCCATTAACCTCATCTTCTGTAATGAAGGTAGAAGTTCTCTTCATGTGATAGTGACCAGTGTATAGAGTACGGTACTTTGTAGTGCCCCAGTTTTGAGGAAACTCAAATGCATATACCATTGGAGAGTTCTTAGTATTTACATCTCCATGCTCAAATGCAAAGAAGTTATCACCCCAAGTAATTACTTTTCTTTCAGCATAACCAACCTCAAAGGTTATATTCTCCTCATCAATAGCTTTTGACAATGCATGTGCTAGATGGTAAGAGCTAAGTCTATCATGGTTACCCGGTACAAATACAACTTCTAGATCAGAAGTAATAGACGCAAGTTGATATACTGCCCAGAATAAAGCATCAAATGCTTCTTGGTAAGCTTGAACTGGAGTCATTCCATTATCTACAGGTGTACCACTAGTAGTTGTTCCGGCAAACGTATCAGCATTAAGAAGATCTCCACCAATAACGTAAATGAGTTTATCAAGCTTATGAGACTTTACTGTACGCTCACACACATCAATAATAGCTGCTCTAAAGTCATGAATAACTTTATCGTTACCTTCTTTACCAAAGTGAATGTCTTGAACACTAAATACTCCGCAATAACTATGAATTGCTTTAGGTGCTTCTAATTCTAACCAGTGATATACTTCTACCTTTTGCGGGTTAAAGTTCCTTAGAACCTCTTCAATGATGTTCTCCTGGGTTGGTTTGATAGCTGTTACTAATGCAGATACCAACCAATGGTCTTTCTTCTGTTTATTCCAGTACTGAGACAGCTTCCACTTAGTTGTGTCAATGTTCAGTAAAGCAACAATCTCTTCTGGAGTTTTTGGTTCTGTAGTGGCAATTGCTTCAAATTGCTTAGTCTGGCTATCTAGGTTCTCTTTAACAGAGACAATTCCTGTGACAACTAGATCTTCTGGAGATGCAGCTTCTTCTGTAAGCTGATTCTTCAATACAAGATAGTCTTCTACAGAAATTCCAATTCTGGTAGCACAATATATTGCACTCTTTTTCCACGTCAAAGACTGTCTTACTTTATCAAACAATGAAGTCATAAACTAAGTAATTAAGTTTTGTAAATATAAACAAAAAGATATTAGTTGAATATCAAGTTACTATAACAGAAAAACCCCAGGTTTCCCCAGGGCCTTCCTTCATGTCAGCAACGTAAAACCAACAAACCGCGTGACAATATATTATACAGTGGGTAAGGTTGTAACCTTAAAAATCAAAGAATCACAACTTGTAGATCCTGTAACATTTTTATTCAATACTCTAAAATGATAAGCTGTATTAGGGGTAAGATTAATAAACTTAGCCTTGGTTACAGTAATATCAACAAATGTTGGTGTTGGCCAACTTGATGCAGAAGCGAGCTTAATCATGGGGGTATACTTATTACCAGTATTACCAGGATTTGTCCACTCAAATTCAATCTCAGTATCCTTTACTGTAAGTGTTGCAACATCTACTACTGACATTACCGGATTAGAAGGTTGTACACAAGTAGGGTACAGCTCATTAAGAAGCATACGTCTAACAATAGTGCTAAGACGCTCACCCACTTTTACAGGAATATCTACAACCTCTAAGCCTTTGTACTTAGAGCAATCCATAGAAAGAACCTCATCACAAGGTTCTCCACCAACACAATCATTGTAAGCTCCCGGCAGATTTAGTGCTGGGTCATTACAATCGTTACATCCTTTACAAGCCATGATCGTTTAATATTAAGCTATACAAGCATTACAGTTAGAGAATGTTTGAGCTACAGTTACTGCCGAAGTCAGTAAAGTTCCATTAGCTGTAATAGTGTAGCAACCATCAACATAAGGTGAACCAGTAAGTTGAACAACTGTGCCAATAGGAATTGGTGTGTTAGACTTAACCTCATTGTTAGGAGGAAGTGTACTATTCAAACTAGAAGGACAAACACTTACAACATAGTAATAAGCACATGCAGTTGCCGCAGCTGTCCAGTATGCAGGACCACTACCCTCTTCTGGTACAGGAGAAAGACAAGACTCTTGAGCTACTTGTTGTACAGTTGTTAAAGTCGATGCTGCTCCAGAGTCTACTGGTGTATTTCTAGAACACACATAAAAAGTTGCATATGCACTAATAGCTACTTCAGCAGGTAAACCAGTTGAACAATCAGTATAACTTAAAACTCCTGTAGAACTTCCAGTATTGGTAATCTCATATCTATTACAAGGAATACCTTCAACACAAATAGATTCAACAGTTCCCTCATATGCTGCTCCACAGTTAACTGTAAGAGTGTATGGAGAAGTAGTTGTATAAGCTGTAGTATAGTTAAGAGTACCGACAACTCGGTACTTAACTCTATACTTTACAGCATTAAGTGAGGTTGTAAAATTTACTGTTAATGTTGCCATATCTTAAGATATTGTTGCAGTTACTCCAGTTGGAAGAGCACAAGCACCAGCAGGGTTTGTTACTGTTACAGTAGATGCTTTCTCACAAGTAACAGTACCATCAGTAACACAGAAGGCTACAGTTACAATATAGTCCATATAAACATTAAGACCTGCAGATGTCAAGTTAATCTGTACAGTACCAGTACCAGTCAAAGCGTCCAGAACCTGAACTCTTGTACTATAAACCGTACCGGTTCCATCAGATACGGTTACAAGTGCACCACTAGGGTGACACTCACTAAATCCAGCAGGAGCAGATGTACCGTTAAAGTTCAAAGTAAGAATTCCCGTGTTGTATACACCAGCAAATGTGAAGAGAATACTATCACAAGTTGTTGCACAGCAGGTAGTTTGAATATTCTTAACAGCAGCTCTAATATCACAAATAGTCAACCAAAGGTTTGTAAGTGATTGAGCAACAGTTGTAGGAGTAGTATTCCAACCTTCCAAGGTTGACATTGTACCAGATCCAAAAAGCTTATTATCAGTATTAAGACTTTGGCACTGATAAGTAGTTGCGGATAGCAATGCTGTAGATGAACCAGTAACAGTTGTAAGATCACAGAACTCTTGCTCAAGTGCTTCTACAACCTCATCAATATCAGTTAAAACTGGGGGAAGTACACAAACAGGAGTAACTTTAGGAATGCTAGTGGTACTAGTTGCTGCATTTTCAAGAGTGGTAATTCTTACATTATGACTAGTCAAAGTTGACTTGATAGTCGTAATATCAGAAATAAGAGTACAAACTTTTGCAGCAACTAGTTCCGCATACTCATCTATGGGTAATACGGTTATCAGATCATTATTTATTGTAGGTTGAAGACAACCCGGAAGGGTTGCAGTAACCGTACTAGATGATCCAGGTCCTCCACCGTCATCCTCAAGAGCAGTACATCTTCCACGTAATGCACAAAGCTCATCAATAATGAGCTGCTGTAATTCAGAAAAATCAGTGGGAACATCTTGAGAAGCAAGATTCAGACAGCTCAAATCCAAATTAGTAAGACTAGTTTGGTCAAGAAGTGTACACAGCTCGGTAGCAAGTTTAGCTACAACATCCGATACCGAATCCCCAGTGCAAAGATTAATGCAAGGAATATCCGGACCTTGCCAAACCACACAGTTTGAAGAGATCGGATTACAACCGTTAGTAATGGTATTGGATGATACTGGAATCATTTGACAAGAAAATAAGTTATGAGTGGCTCCAGCAGAGTATTATGCTCTACAATAAAATATACGAAATACTTTCCAGTATTTCAAATCTTCTTCTTACAGATAGAAGAATTTAAACATTTTATCAGGTTGAATATTAAAATTATATGGAATATTATCTTGTGTACTATATATAGCATGATTATTATAAAGTATGTAAGATGTCACATATGTAAGATTGAAACCATACATTTCAGTATCTGTATTAGCATTATAATAATCTAAATTTGAATTTCTTACAACCTGATAAATATAAATTTCACATACTTCATTACCGGGGTTAACAATAGCAAGATGAAGATTTGGATTATTTAACTGCAAAAGCTCAGTGCTCGTTATATACGCATATGGTGTACTATATTCACCTTTACCAAGTCTTAGCTGTTTATGATTTTTAAATGTGTATGTGCCAGAGCTTAGTAAAGTTTGAACGAATGTGTTTCCAGTACCACTTCCAAAATGAACAGTATCATTTAAAGGTACAGTACTACTCATTCTAACCTTTCTCATTATAGTACCTCTATTATTAGCACCGGGACCAAAACCTGAAGGACTTACTGGTAACCATCCACAAATATTATTAATCATATATGTTGGATTACCATTAAACGATGAACTTAAATAAGAGACATCACCATATTGAGCAAATGCTCCTGTAGGCTGAACTAATTCTCCGCACTTATGGCAAACAACTCTAATTTTTCCTGCTGGAGAAACTACTGTTTTATTTGGGGTAAAACCATAAGCTTCCGCTAAAGTATCATAATAATTAAAAGATACGTTCAATCCAGCATTAGTACTGTACAGGCCGAAAAATACAGAGGTACCAACATTACCACAGTTGTTAGTTCTTACTTTTAACACATTACCAGTTGTAGTACCACCAACACCGCAATTAGTAATGATTCTATAGTAATAATCAGTAAAGGGATTATCTACAATATCATAATCATAGTAAGAAGATACTGTTGGACCAAGTCCTGATTGCAAAACAGTCCATGGACCAGTAGATGATAAAGATTTTTCAAGTGTTTGAGAAGATATACCAGATTGAACCGGAACCCACTGCACCTTTATTCTAGAAGATAAACTATTCATAATTAGTTTGAATAATTAAAGTTAGTAGTGAATTCAGAAAAACCTGTGGGTCCACCAGGAGACTGGCAAAAGAAATCATTACAGTTTCCAGAAATAGGTGTAACTGTAAAAAATCCTGCAGCCACACATGTACCACCAATACCATATGAACTGCAAGAACAAACGGTAAACTCCATACCGGCCTGAAATCCGCTACCTACAGGATATCCAAAATCTGTTGAGTCTTTATATTCTAATTGTCCAGTTTGACAATTTTTAATAGTAATTGACTCACCACAAGTCTCGCCATTAGAAAAGTCACCATTAGGGTCTACCACCTTTACGCGATAACGTTGACATGTACAAGCTGTAATAATATCTACAACACTACTTGTAGTTGGTCCACCAGTAGTGCAAATAGAATCAATTCTGTAGTAATACGTTGTATTATCCAGAGCTGTTGTATCCGAATAAGTATTTACTGTAGGTGATAATCCAGAAGCAAGTAGTGATAAAGTATTAGAACTAATACCCCTATAAACTCTTTGTTCTATTATATTAGCACCGGTTGCAGGAGTCCAGCTAAGATTTACGGTTGCCATAATTCTGTATTATGCTAATGTTGCTGTCAAATTTGTAGGAGCACCGCACAAAGGAGCAGTTCCAACAGATCCATTATAAGGACAAACTTTAAAAAATGTTCCATCACTAACAGTAATCTTTATAACATATGAAGTTGAATAAGAAAGTCCTGAAAATGTATGAGTACCAGCACCCTGACCAAATCCAGAAATATCAAACGGTCCTTGTACACTAGTTGTACCATTAGATGCAAATAACTGAATAGAGTCATAAGAAATTGCACCTGTAAGAGTAGGAAAACTTATAACCAAAGTATCTGCCGTGCTTGTTTGAGGATTTGTTACAGTAGCGCTAGGACATAAAATTGAGTTTGCTTGAGTAACCGTAGATCCTCCACTACCACCAACAGAACAAATATTTACAATTCTATAATCATAAAGAACATTATTTACCGCAGTAGTATCTGTATAAGTAGCAATTGCTGGCCCAACTGTAGCAAGGGTTGCCCAAGTCGTAGTTCCGGCAACTTTTCTCTGAACTTGTTGTCCAGTGCTCGTAGCATTATTAGTAGGGGTCCAGTTAAGTACAATTGTTGCCATAATGAAATAAGTTTATAGTGGTGTACACTATAAGATACTAAATTTCAGACAAAAGAAAAAGCCCCATCTCTGGGGCTTATTCATATTTAAAGTAAATCCGTATTATTCCGGACGTACCACTGTCATCTCAGGTTGTGCAGCTGCTTCTTCTTTAGCAGGAGCATCTTCGTAAGTACCGTCTTGCAGATTAACTACAATATCACCGTACTTCTCTTTCAGCTCATTCATTGCTTCCTGAAGTTTAGCATTTGCATCACGCATAGTCTGAATCAGATTAGCGCATACTTCTTCCATTTCTTGCTTCTGAACAGAAGCACGGAAGAATTCACCCTCTGCATTACGCACAGTGGTTACCAGTCCTTGTACTTTTTCAAGTTCTGGTTGTTCTAGTTGGTTGGCCATTTGAATAAAAGATTTAGTTAACTAAGACAAATATAATAATTATTTTGAAGCTTTGGGCTTACGTGTAGAAGTTTTTGGAGCAGCAGGTTTTGCAGCAGGTTTACGTCCCTTACGGGCAGTACCCTGTGCAGCCTCTACTACATCTACAGCTTGTTCTTTAACCTCTTTAACGGCTTCAACAAGATCTGCAGTTTCTTCCTTAATTCTTTCTACACGCTCTTCAACGGTCTTTACCGTCTCAACAATCTTCTCATCAATAGTGGTCTTTCCAAGTAACCACGTCCAGATTTTCTTAAGCATAACAGTTGGTTTTAAAAGTAATGTTATTAGCAGTCTACAGCATCTTCGTAACCAGCTTGAGCCTTAAGGTGCTCGTAAGCTTGTACAATAATATCAGCAGCTTCAGCTTCTACGGAAGGCTCAAAATTAAAGTGTGAACGATAGATAGGTTCAGCATGATCCTCACGGGTCTCTTCAGAAGCATAAGTAGCTACTTCAAAATGACAGAAGTTCTTTTTAACCCAAGCCTCTACTGGAGGTACAGCTACAGGAGGTACAGTATTTCCTTCCTCATCCAACACAGGTTCAGTGGGAGTAGGGTAAGTAAAAGTTCTTTGGTCATTAGACTCGTAAGTAAGACGAGCAATTTTGTGATAAGCTCCGGAAAAAGTCATCCCGAATTTATCTACGGTTGCGGTAACAGCCATGATTAAAACGTTTTAATTGTTATTGTAATTACACTACTAATATACAACATATTAGAATTCTCTACAAATCTCTATGTTCTGTCCACTCTTCAGTAGAAAGTATATCCAGAATTTCAGCGTGTGTATATTCAGAATATTCTTCTTTGTAAACAGAAGGTCTTCCGTAAATACCCGCAGGAATAGTAATAAGTAATGATTCTCCTGTTTCTGAATTAACAGTTTCTACTTGAGATTCTTCAGTTTCTACAAGATTGTACTTAATAAAAGTTTTTGTACCATCTACTGAATATCTTAAAGTATCTGCAGCGTTTTCTAATATTTCACCAAAATTAATATTTTCTACCTCTGTAGCAGGAATAATCAACCACCTGCGATTTATAAAATGTTCCATAGTTAAGAAATGTTATATCTTGTTTTATAATGATTAAAGTTTTGCAATACCTCAGAATCTGAAAGTATCTTATTGTATTGTTTAAAAACACCTAGTTCTCCATTAAACTGAGAAGGTGCACCACCATACCACTGCTGAGAAATTGGATCATGCCCTAAATACCATTTCTGTGTAGAGGAAGCTGCAATATTAGAACCCTCAGCATTATTTGTAGTTGTAACTTCAAGAACTCCATCAGTATAAACCTTCATTTGCTTATTATTATTATTGTATGTAAATACAACATGATGCCAGTTTCCATCAGTTACTACTTTTGACCCTTGAGGATCTGAAGATCCCCATCCATGCCACTGCGCTCTATTATTTTCTATACCTAACCAAAAACGTTCATAGAATGTAATAGAAGAAGCATTTGTCATAACAGCAATAGGCATCATGGATCCTCCGTAAGTTTTAAAAATCATTTCAAAACTTCTAGTATTAGATGCATAAGTTAACGGATTTTCTACAACCACGTGTGAATTAGTTCCATCAAATTCTAATTGCATATTGGCACCAAATGGTGTATTAACCACAGTTACAGATGTACTATTACCTGTAAGATCTAACAAAGCTTGAGTTGTTGTTCTTGTTTCTAAAGGTAAAAACATTTGTCTGGGATCTTGTATTTCTGTCCCCTTAACAAAGTTTACCGCAGCTAATGAAACTTTATCAGCAACTCCATACTGATAATACCACATTCCGGGATAAAATGTACTTGTATTTGCACTTGTTGTTAAATAGTTCCATGCAAAATACCAACCATCGCCCAAATGTATTCTTTGCGCCTCAGTATGTACACCATACTCTGTAACATATCCAGAAGGACCATACTGATAATGGTACATAAAATTAGGGTGAGTATATCCTGACTGTGTTTTATATATAATAGAATACGTATAAGTTGTTGAAGCTTCAATAGGTACACCCCAATCACCATATCTCCACAATGAGGGACAACAATAACAATAATCTGAGCAACCACAACAGTTATAGTCATTTCTAATTAAAACATATTGTACCGTTCTTTCTCCAAGTTTAGGAATATAAGCTTGCTCTTGTCCTACCTGAGTAAAAAAACTTTGACCGTTTGCATAGTTTACTAGATTAGCATTACCTCCCCATTGAACAGGTGTACCAAGAATATTTGTTCCTGGTTTACCCTTATAGCAATTAAGCATATCTTTAGTATCAATAGATAATACTAAAGAATCTTTTACTATTTGACCATATCCTTGTGCTACTCCCATTCTTAAATATTGTGTTGTGTTTTAACAGCATTAAAATTTTCTATTACCTCGGAAGCTAAAAGAACTCTATTATAAACTTTAAATATAGGAAGAGTCATTGGAAAGTTATCTCCAGGAGTTCCTCCTATATAGTGTACTGCTTGAGTAGTATTTAAACCTCCAGAATCTTTTAAGTTGCCATCTATTGTTCTAACAAGTACACCATTCTTATAACATTTAAACTGTCCAGTTCCTGCCTCATGTGTAAATATAAAATGAATTGTTTCATTAGCAGGAGCTGAATAATATATACCGGTAGTATATCCCCAAGCGGAATCACCATAGTTTCCACTATTATTAACTCTTCTTAAAAAATATAAAAGATCACCAGCCCAATCTCCTCTCATAAATATTGTAAATCCTATTCCTCCGGCACCATAAAGAAGATATCTAGATCCAACAAGATTATGGGTATGTCTAAAAACAAATTCTACACTACAACTACTTGTTGGATAAAATCCTGAAGAAAGTGTTAAATAGTCATCTGTTCCATCAAATACTATTTGACCTGAAGAATTATAAGAAAGATTTGTAAGAGTAATTGTAGTATTACCAGTAAGATCTTTTAAAGCTTCCGTTGTAGATCTTGTTCCTACTGTAAAGGGGCTTACATATGGACCTGCTTCTATCTGAACATTTCTAACGGTTGGATTTCTTCCTGTACCATAAATAGTATATGTAGCTAACATTGCTCTATTATCTCCAGGAGTATTAGCTTGCCATGTTGCATCAGGTCCAGCAGGAGTAATATTAGGAAATACAAAACGTTGCCATTCTGTTGTTAAAGTTACCCACTGACCTACAAAACCATATTTAGTGTATGAACCATTTTGCATGTATACTAAGCAATCTCCAAAAATATTTCCCTTCATCTCCATTGAAAGGGTGTAAGGTATTAGTCCGTATGTTTCAAAAATAGGAACAAGATTATAATACTGACCAAACTCCCCTCTAGGCATAACTTCTGCAGGATTACCTATTGTAGATATATAGTTTACAACAGGTTTTCCTAAATAAGAATTCTTAACATCCTTTGTATTAAAGGAAAACGTTAAACCTTGACTGGCTACTTTAGGTCCTACAAAACTTGGCATAATTACTTTAATACTAAATTATACTTCGTATCTACTACGGTACATGTTAAACGTTTGTTGAACTTGGGCTAAACTATGAGCTTCATGATATATCATAAACACACCTATATATCCATTAAAGAATTTCCATCCCCACAGAGAACCAATCACTCCGTTATTACCTCCTCCAAAAAACTGTCCTGATCCGGTATCTGGTGTTAGTGTACCATTTAAAGAATCATTTAAATATAGACTCATACTTGTAGAACTTGATCTTACCCAAGCAATTTGAGACCATGTGTTTGTTGGTACAGAAGCACCACTACTACTATAATATCTCCAATCACTCCAGTATTGAGCAACACTTATTTTACCTGATTCTATGTAGTACCCTAGATTAACAGGTCCACCGCTCCAATGTGAAAATATAGCTCCTGTAGAGGACAGAGGATAAACCCAAACATATACTGTACAGACTGTTGGTAGAAGTAAAGGTGTGGATGTATTAGATCCTAAATCATATCTTAGTTGATCATTACTTCCGTCAAAAAAGAAAGAACCTGCACCTAAACTTGAGTGATAAGTACCGTTAGTCAAATTTGCTGTTGCATCAATAGAATTATAACTTGAGTTAGCCACAAGATTGCTTGCGCTAGTACTACCAAAATACGACTTTCCCAATACCGGATCCAGATAATACTGTCGGTTTAATTGAATTCCAGGTATTTGTGGACCGTGGTGTAGTGCCATTACTTAAATTTAAATTATAGTATTGTTATACCATCAATTGTTGATTCTTCTATTTTCATAACGTTTAGTTATTATACTGCAGGATCAGCAATACGTATTGGAGTACTAAATTCATCTAAGAACATACCATAAGTAGCTCCAGTATCCTCACCAATACTTGGTGAAGCACTTTCAAAATTATAGTATAGCAAAGCTCCAATATTCTGATAATCCGTAAGGGTAGCAACAGATCCACCATTGTAAAGAGTAGAGACATCAGAACCCAAAAGTCTAGTAGCGGGATATACCGCATAACTATCCAACTGACAACCAGAAGAAAGCTCTGTTGGTACACTTCCGCCAATATATAATACTGAATTAGTCCAGTCTGGAGTTGTTATACTATCTCCAACAGTGTACGAGTCTTGGAAACCAACAGCTCCAGCATTCCAAGGAACGTCAAGCTGGACATCATTCCAATACCATTTAATATAATCATTAGTAGCCCAAGCCGGATAATAAATAACAACTGTAATTAAAGAATACCCATGTGGCTCAACATTACCTTGATTATTATTATCCCAAAAAGTTGGACTTACACCTGTTGGTGTAGAATTATTTGTATCACTTAAATTAACTACTGATTGCATAGAGCCTCCACCATCATCATTAAAAGAGAGGACTATTCTATTAGCATATACTCCCGGATCATTAGGATCTTCAGTACTATCCCAATACATAATTAAACTATCATTAGTAGTTCCACCATCAAGCCCAAAAAGATATCCTACAGAAGAATCACCAGTTGCTCTTTTAAGCCAAAAACTAATAGTGAATTCACTGACAGGACTTGGTCTTGAAGTACTTACAGTACCACTATATGATATACTATCCGAATAAAGCATACCCTGAGAAGTAGCTGTTCCTCCATCAGACATAGCATAACTAGAATTACCACAAGCTGCAGAATGATTATATCCATACCACTCAGACATAGATGCTGGGTTTGCTGCTAATGGGTAAGGAGATGCACAAGTATTAATTGTACCATATCCACCATTCTCAGCAGTATCCAAAGAGATAGTGGCAGTACTAGACCGCCCCAACTCTGTATTAATCTGACTCATTCTAATAAGCTGTCCACTACTTTGTAAGGCCATTGATTATCTCTTTAAGTTCATCAATCTGCTTTTGCTGTTCTTTGATAGCCTCAATAAGAAGAGCTGTAATGTTTCCATATGAAACAGCATACATTCCATTCTCATCTTGACTAACAACTTCTGGAACTACCTCAAGAATCTCTTGTGCAATAACACCAATCTTAGTAGACTTATCCTCAATATCTGTACGAGTATAAGATACACCACGAAGCTTCAGTGTCTTATCAAGAGCTCCCTCTAAAGTTTCTACATTTTCTTTTACTCTTGCATCAGAAAATGCTGTAATATCTCCACTTGCAGTAATGGCACCATCAACATAACAAACACTATTGTAAAGATCAATTAATGTTCTCCAACCACTCCAGCTATTATTCCAACCAGAACGATAGTGTATTTTTTGGCTATTACCATTGCTGTTACCACTATTTTCAGGAATATAAATCTGATAATGATCTGATCCTGAATTATAATAGCTCATTCCTGAACCATAGGTATAAGCACCACTTGGTCTATTGCTTCCGCTATGACCATGAGCAGACATTACAATAAACTGACCGTTTACGTTATAAAAATTCCAGTTATCACCATAAATAATACCGTAACGAGAAAGCCCTCCTGCATATGATGCAATAGTCGAACTAGTTGCACTATCAGCATAAGCTACACGTACTTCAGCATGGAAACTATCACCATTATAACCTCTAAGCCACCAGTATGAACCTGTCCAGTGATGTTGAACTGAGAAATCTGAATCATCATCTCTTCTATAAAGTCTTGTTACACCTCTAGAGTTACGAGAGTCAGAGTTAAGAGATGAATTATATGTGGTTGATACAAAAGCATCATGTAACCAACCATAATTTGATAACCAAAGTTGTCCAGAATCATTAAGTATCATTCTTCTGTTAGAGGCAGCATCACCCCCATACATCCAAACAAATGGATAGTTACCAACCCCAGACGCAAACTCTGTAGTGCCATCAGTACGAAATACCATCTGACGGCTATTACCATAAAGTTTTACGTTAGCGTCATCTCCATTATCTCTTAACCAAGCATTGTTTACATCATATGTGTGATTATGTGAACTTGAAGCATATCCTGCACTAGCATGATTACCCCAACCATGAGCTGTATCCCAGTTACTTTTATTATAACCAGTAATTGCTGTAGCTCCACTAAAGAAATTATTAATTTCTGTTTCAGTATAGTAACGAGCATCAAGAATACCTGCATAGTTGTTAGTATTGATATAACGCACCCAGCTACTCCAGCTACCACCCTGTACATTTCTCTGCCAAAGTTCATTAGCATTATCTTCCCAACCCCATGCAACTTGAGTACCCCAATAGTTACTTGCATTACTATGGCGGAAGTTTTGTTGGAACCACCAAGTACCTTGTGGACCACCTGAAGACAAATCACCACCAAAACTCATAGAGCTCGTTGGTGTTGCATTAAAGTCATTTACCCAGTTAGAAGAACCAACTCCGGGAGATGGTGCAAGGTGAGTAGATGTTCTGTATATTCTACTATAACTATTAGGATCTACATAATAACTGGTATCGGCAGAGTCATAAAAAATTGGTGCCCTCATTGATTGGTCACTGTACCAACTTCCATCATTTGCCGCCCATGAACCCCAACCATTAGATGAATTTAGGAAACCGATTCTATTACTATTACAGTGAATACGACGAGTTGTTTCATCGGTATCCGTCATGTAGATATCTGAAGACGTTCCACTACCAACAGTTAAATGACCATATATCTGTGTATTGTAACTATTGTCCATTCTTAATCCCCAGTTACCTGCTGAGTTTAAGAAACCAATTTCATTTGATGAGTTGGCGTATATGTGACCTCGTAATGCACTTACGTGACCACCTGTGTAGAATCTAATTGATGATACTGTGTTGGTTGATGAAACATCCCAATAACCATTTGCTTGGGATGACCAATGCATTGTAGTGGCCTCATTGTAAAGACCCTCATTAGACTGATTATTTCTAAACCAGTTATCAGCATAAACTTGACTAAATGTTGGTGAGTTATTTGTAGAAAGTCTCTGGTTTTCTAATGGTTGATATAGTCCAGCATGATTACCCCAACTATATGCGCTGTTCCACTGTGATGAGTTACCATGGTTAACAGTAGTAATTGTACCAGCGGTCCAAATACCATTACCAATTGCGGTAAGAGTAGTACCATAGTTCATTACAAGAAGCTGGTGTTCTAATCCTGCTTTAGATTGACCACCAACGTTTGTATGTGTCCAAGCTAGTCCGTATAGGTTACCAGTACCCTGACCATCTGCGGCAAGCTTATAGGCATTACCCATTGCAAAAATACCCTGGTATCTGTAAGAGTCATATACACCTACAATACCATAACCGTAGTTATCATCTAAGAAAAGATCACCGTAAATTCTAGCACCACCCGAAAGTGTTTTTACTTTAACGGCACCAGCATAAAATATATCTGTTCCAACATTACCTGGATCAAGACGAATACCCCAGTTACCTGATGAATTTAAAAGACCAAAACCACTAGAGTCAAAGTAACCCAAATAACCCTTAACATTATTACTGTTATCTCTAACTTGAATTGACCCATAACTATCAGAACCTATTTGAAGATTCAAATAGTTAGCAGTATTATTAGTAAATCTAGTATTAGAATTAAAATGTAGTTGACTAACATAGTTAATCTCATAGTTATTCATATGGAAGTGTCTGCGCCACTCAACATAAGCATTGCTGTTAGTTGTATAACGCATAATCTCCGTATCCGTACCTGCATTTCTACCGTACAGATATACAATATATCCAGAATCCCAGTACCAGTGTAGACCATACCAGTTAGATGAATCTTCACCAAAATACATGTGAGAATCACCGGAATCACTAGCACCTACATATAGAGTATCATTTACCCAAGTAGATCTTCCATTACCTCTACCAAGTTGAACATTACCACCGTTATCAACACGTATAAATGTTGATCCATTAAGATCATCAATACCATTGTGAGGATTACGGTTAGTATTAGTAGAGTATCCAATATCTAATCTTGTACCAGCACCATTACTTCCAATAACCCACTGCTTATCCTCCGTATTGTGAGTAAATTGAATAGTTGGCCCGTGGCTTCCATTACTTGTTACAGTATGATTAAGGGTAAGAACCGGATACGCACCATGTAAATATGCTATCGGTCTTAGATTACCATCATTTAGAGTATAGGTAGCAGCGTCTGTACCTATAATAAGACGGTTACCAAAGCTGCCCCCTCTTCCACCATTTATAAATAAATCCCTATAGATGTTTGCACTATTAGGAACGGTCATAAATCCGGTGGTAGACCAAGTAGTAGCATAACCATATTTACCAATGGTTACTGTATTATCAGCAAATGCTTCAATAACCGGAAGACCGGCAATTGTATTAACTGAAAATAGTGATCCACTAAGATCATCTGTTACGGTAAACAGTCTACCATTTATACCATCAACACCTACTACATCTGCACCACTTGTTGTACCCTTAACATACAGAGGTGTAGAGCTTGGAGAAAGTACAGCTTCTCCTTCACCAATTGAAAGAGATTTTGCAATAACCATTCTACCGTCTGTAGTAAGTGATGCTGCACCCTCGTTATCACTATGAGCATTATCTCCCCACCAAAAACCACGACCATTTTCATTATTCATTTGAAATGACATGGCATATTGATCAGTACCTAAATGGCCATAATTATAGCCAGATTTCATACCCATGGTATAGGCACTACCATCCCAAACTCTTAATTTATCTCTTGTTTGACCAGAGTTATCACCAACATATCCGTTAACACTAATGTTACCACCTTGACTTATACTAACAACGTTTGATCCGCCAGAGCTTCTAAAAAGCCAAGCACTTGCTGATTGAAAGTACCAGTTGTTTGCGTGATATTGAATCTTACCAGAGTATTCTCCATCCCAGTCAGCACTATCCGCTCTCCAAGAACCTTTTGTTCTTAGTGAGGTAGTTGAATCTCCGTTAAAATAATAAGTAGTATCCTGAGAGTCATAGAAGATTGGAGCACGGAAGTCGCCATATGACTCTACCGCCCCACCAGAATACACTCTCAATCTCCAAGACCTTCCGTTATTAAGGAATCCAATTTCATTACTACTATTAGCATAAACATATCCTCTAGTAGTACCATTAGTTTCTATTCTTAGTGCAGACTCACTACTATTTCCAGAGTGTATTCTAAAATCAGCACTATTTTCTGGCATAAGATGCCAACTGGTGTTAGACCAGTAAATACCATTATTGTTAGTATGGTTTCTAAACCAACCACCGGTAGTGTAGACGTCTGAGCCATACAATGTACTAGCATACAGAGTAACAATATTTGAAGTACTATTTGGGTCTAAATAATATCCAGTATTTGCAGAGTCGTAGAAGATTGGGGCTCTAAAATCACCAGTGGCGGTAACAGTACCACCTGAAATAGTCATCCAGTTAGCAGCTGCTGCACTTCTAAAATAATAAGCCGTTGCATCTACATAATAGCCACCACCAAAGTTGTAACTATACATGTTACCATACTGATCATCAAGTCTAAAACCGGCATTTGCTGCCGCATTTCTAAGTCCTGCTGAAGAATCATTGGGAAAAATAATATCTCCAGACATAGTACCACCAGAAAGAGATAACTTTCCGGCAAGTGCAGTACTTAACCAACCATTTGTATCAGAATAAAAATCACCACCAGTACTAAAGTAAAACTTATCACCTACGTTGTTTAAGTGAAGACCTAAATTGCCAGTATCATTAGTAACCCACCAGTTAGAACCAGATGCTCTAAGAAAATTAAACTGATATCTATCAGTATCGTACGTAACACTAATTCTACCACTTGCAGATAATGCACCATTGACGGTAGTACCTAAAAGATTTGCCATCTTATTTTGATTCTAGTTTGTTGATTCTTTCTGATAAGCTTGCAATAACTGCATTCTGTTCTTGTAATGCCTTTAATAAAATTACAGATAGTCTAGTGTAGTTAACACCGTCTGGTTGACCCTCTTCATTATAATTTACAACCTCTGGATAAACCTCAGCAACTTCTTCTGCAATAAGACCAATCTCTTCAATCTCATGTCCAATCTTATTGTATCGTACAGCACGAAGTTGTTCTACTTTTTCAGTAGCAGATTCTAGATCTACTACATTCTCCTTATACCGGATAGAAGAATTTTCTGTAATGGTTCCTCCAACTGTAAGACTACCCGGCAATGATGTATTACCTGATCCATCAAGAAGTGTAGCAGTTCTTGTAAGAGAACTAAATACCCCAGTGTACTGTCTTACATAAATAGGTTCAGTACCATCATCAGATGTTGCAATTTCAAGGAATCCTGCATTTGATCCAGAATTTCCACCACGAATTCTCCAAAAGTCATTGTCACCAATTGTACCCTGAAGAGCGGTACCCATATCATTAGAAAAATATATAGTTCCGCTCATAGTACCACCAGCAAGCGGAAGCTTAGCAGCAATACTATTTGTTACAGTAGTAGCAAAGTTGGGGTCATCACCAAGTGCAGCAGCAAGCTCGTTGAGTGTGTCAAGAGTAGATGGTGCTGAATCTACAAGATTTGCAATAGCTGTGTTTACATATGTCTGAGTTGCATATCCTTGAGATGCATGATTACCCCAACCATAGGCCGTGTTCCAGTTGCTAATGTTAGTTGAAGTAAAACTGCTATCATCCCATACTCTAGCCCAAGAACTCCAAGATCCGCCGTATCTATTTCTATACCAAATACCATTACCAGTATACGGAATAGCTAATTGAGTCATATTACCACTACCATTCTTACTAGAATACTCAAAAGAAACGGGGTGATAATACTGACCACCACCCATACCATTTGTAGCAGTACCTAAAAGAAGTGTATATCCTTGTCCAGCTCTAGCATTTGATACATCATTCCAGTCTAATGTTCCTGATGTTGTAACAGCTCCAAGACCACCAGTAAAAATACCATTTATAAAAATAGAGCCATTTGTACTTGAACCTCTTGCAGTAACAGTGGCAAGAGTATCTGTCTCTGTGTATGAAGTTAAATAACCAGCTGAAGCATGGTTACCCCAGCCGTAGGCTGTATTCCACAAAGTAGAATTACCACCAGTTGCTGTAATTACTCCGTTTACATCTAGTTTAGTGCCTGGAGATGAAGTACCAATACCGACATTACCGCCAGATTGTACAAATACTTTTGTACTACCACCAGCTTGTAAAGCAATAGGACCGTTGGAACTGTATAGTCCCACCATTCCACTTTCAATACCCCAGCCAGCACCATACTTAAATAACTGACCATTACCGCTATCAGTTTGCATATACACTGAAGCATAAACATCTCCAGTATCTCCTACTTCAACAGTACTATAGTTATTATCAGATGTGCGGAATTTTGCAACAGTTGATTGTGCAACACTATCTACATCAAGTTTAGCACCTGGACTAGTAGTACCAACACCTACGTTACCTCCATAAGGCTGTAAATGTATCTCTCCGGTATTACCAGAATTATAAGTTTGCCATTGAAACTTACCGGCATCTAATCTTCTAAAGTATGATAGATCTCCGTTGCTAGCTCCAAAAGAAATAACATCACCAACAACGGAAAGAGTTGCTGCTCCCCCAGTAGTATATGATGCAGTTCCATTTATTACGGTAGTTCCGCTATGGTAGTTTGTTCCATAAGAGTAAATAGTACCACCAGGATTACCATAGTTTAGATAAAGAGTGTTTCCATTAATTAGACCAAGAACAAAATGTGTACTGCTTCCCCTAAAGTATGTTCCGGTTCCATGAGAGCTATTTACATTAGAAATAGAAAGATCAAGACCAGGAAAGTAAGTGCGTCCATCTGCATAAATTGTTTGTCTTGTTGAACCTCCAGAAACTATAGAAACGTGACTATCATTTTCCCCTACAATTCCTTGATTACTGTTGCCCCATCTCAAGTATTGTCCTGAGTCAATAAATAAAGTACCTCCATTTACATAGGTAGAACCAGCTACTTGTAGTTTGTAAATTGGACTAGCAGTACCAATACCCACATTGCCGTTACCAAGAATATTAAGCAGATTATCTGCTTGGAACATTCCAATAGTGACGTGATTGGAAGGGCTACCATCTGCAACGTGTCTATAACCAAAGTTTGCAGTATTATACTGACTTTCAGCTTTACCTATAACGTGTGCAACAGTTTCTCCCGCAGTAAGATTTCCCCAAACAGAAGCAGTGGCATAGTTAAATGCATCAGATGCACTACCAGTAAGTCTAAGAACTTCTGAACCATCTCCACCAATTCCGCTTATTGTTGCACCCCCATTAAAAGTAACAGCTGTACTTGTACTAGCTCCTCTTCCAGTAACAGTAGCCAAGGTATCAGCTTCTGCGGTTAAATAAGAACCAGAAGGTTGAGCACCAATATCACTCAATACTTGAGCAGCAGTTCTACGGGTAATTACACCTGTTCCAGAAATAGTAGCAAAGTCTCCGGTACCATTATCAATAGTTGTAATTCTTGCTCTTCCTACAACATGAAGTTTCTCCGTTGGAGTATCAATACCAACACCTACGTTGGTTCCATATGCCGTAAGCACATTATGTGATCCACCATTGTATAAGTGTGTGCGAAGATGAACACGCTGAGAATAATCACCAGTATATGGAGCTGCGTGATTATATGATTCTATTACTAGTCCAGAATCTCCACCGCCACCAAATGAGCCATCATCAGCTCTACGTAAACCTACATAAGTACTACCTGGTTTAGTCCAAGAACCAAGCGATATGTTACCGTTTACATCAAGTTTTTGTAAAGGACTCGTTGTACCAATGCCGACGTTGCCTGCGGAGTTAATGAACATATTGTCAGTAGAACCTCCGTTTGTTCTAAAGGAGATTCCGTGACCAGTTGCCGACGTTAAATATAACCCATCTGAGGTTCCGTTGTATCCAAATACTCGGTTGTATCCATTGCTAGTTCCGCCAAAACCAATAGTGACGTAATCAGAGCCTCCATATGTTCCGTCTAGCCCAAGTTTTATTTTACCCAGAACATCAAGAGTGGTCGATGGACTAGTAGTACCAATGCCAAATCCTGTTGTTGTTAATCTTGCTAATTCTGTACTACTTTGTCTAAATCTTATATAATCTCCTGTAATAAGTTCAAGACCGCTTGATGCAGTTATACCATAAGAGTCGTTAAAAAAACTTAATTGTCTTGTATTATCAGAAGGGAACATTAATACACTTCCCCCAGCTACTGTAAGTTTGTGTGAAGGACTATTAGTACCAATACCTACGTTACCTGTATTTTTAACTCTTACAAGTTCAGAAAATCCACCAGTTGGGCTTGACCTTCCCAAAAATCTTAAATCGTGTCCACTAACTCCGTTGTCTACTGCGTCAATGTTAAACCCATAAGATCCGTTAGTATCTAAATAACTATTCTGAAGTCTTATTGTTGTTGCTGCAACTGTACCCGCATTTGCCCCTACTTGTAAATTAAATAATGGGCTAGCAGTACCAATACCTACACTTCCGGTTGGAACAAGCAGATTACCAGCATTAACCCATACATTTCTAGAGCCAGTTGCAGCACCAATTTCTAATACGGGATATCCATCATCATTTATAAACTGCCAACCTTGATCTGATGCATTAGCAGCAACAAACTCAAAAGTGTTAGAGTTAAGATATACAGATTCAACCGGAGTAATAATATTTCTACCAAGTCTCCAGTTAGTATCAGTATCAGCAAGAATAAATGAGTAGCCGCTTGTGATACTCATATCACCATTGGCTACCTGTAGTTTATTTGACGGGCTTCCAATTCCAATACCCACATTACCTGCAACAGGATTCAAAAGAAGATCCATAGTAGAAGCACCGGCTCTTGCTTGAATAGATGCTTTACCTGCTTGGTTCTCTATGTTAATACTGTTACTATTACCTCCATATACAAAGGAGGCAATAGTTTGAGTATATGGTGCTGTGTTTGCTCCTATGACATATAGACCTTCGCCGGCAGCATTTACTTGTAGCTTATATGATGGACTAGCCGTTCCAATACCAAGGTTACCAGCACCGGTAAGAATCATCTTATCTGTTCTGGTAGTTTGACCAATTTCAGTGGTAGCCCAAGTAATGTGTGTTCCTTGTGCTGCTGATGTCCAGTTTTCTGAAGCAACAAAGTTCATTCCGACCTTATTGGATGACCATGCACCATCTACACCTTCAGTACCAATATATCCAGCAGCAGCAAAAAACCACAGTCTGTCATTAGCCGTTACTCCCGTCTTAGCATTGAGAGTACCTCTAGCTTTTCTACCAATTGCTTCAGGAGGACCGCTATCATCAGATATGCGCTGCAATAAAAGAGTATTAGCCGCAGAATAATTTACATGGAGTCCTGCAGTAATATCTGTTGTACCAATACCTACACCTGTTCCATTGTCATAAATCAAAGAATTACCAAGTGTGTTAGTTCCAGTAAACTTAGAAACGTAATTTGTTGTTCCACTTACATTAGACGGAACTAAAAAGTTTGGGGTCCAGTTCTTCCAGTATCCATCTGTATCTCTACGAAGAAGCTGTCCTGTTGCCGGTAATGAAATTTGAATATCATGAACTTCATCTATCTCAATACCGTTCTGTACCTTAACGAAAATTTCACCGTTGTTCTGCTGAACTCTTGTTACAACACCGATGTACACCAAGTGAAGTGGTGATATTGGCTTATTCAGCAATCCAAAGATTAGATTACCGTTAGCCCCAAGCCATACGGGGTCACCAGCTGCTGCTGTTGATGTATCTAATCCCGCTAAAAGACCTTCCGTAATAACACTAGTAAATCCGTTGGCAGAAACCGTAGTATCTACTAGACCCATAGTTTTTGAGGATGTTGCTTCTGATGTATTAGAAGCAAGTCCTACAATCATATTAGTTCCATCAGAACTAGTAACATATACGGCTTGACCTTTTGTAATTGCTACTCCAGCTTTTACAATATGCTTTACAGTAGACGTATAATCCGCTGTACCAATTGTCCAAGATCTATTTGCAGATAAATCATACGTAACACCATTAATAGTAAGTGTTCTACTAATAGGTACATAGTTACCTAATGCTGTATTAGTGGCATAATCCTGAGCTTTAACAAAAGCTGTGGTTGCCAAGTGAGTAGTGTTATCACCAGTTGCACGAGTGACACCGGTGGCGGTACTAAGCGTTGTAGTACCGTTCACCGTGATATCACCAGTAAATAAATTATGGTTTAAAAACTTCATCTAAGACAGCATTTACAGTTACTATAAAGATAGTAAACTCAATTAAGCAATTTTGATCACAAGAACACGCAGATCAGTAAGATCTTGTGTTGCACAGAATCCAAGTACAACAGCATTAACTGTGCTTCTTGTAACATCGCATTCTACTGTATCTCCAGTACTAACTTGGTAAAGCTGTACGATTACATCTTTAGTGTTCAAATTGTGAGTTACTGTCCATGAAGTAGCAGAACCAGTTCCGGTTGCAGCATAACGAAGTGATGCAAGACCAGAAGGAGTAACTGCACGTGCCGTATCAGTAAGAGCATTAGTCTCAGCTCCAGTAGCAAGCTCTACAACACCTTTAGCGGTTGTAGTTGCATCTATTCCGGCTACTGCTACAATATTACCAGCAGCTACAATGTTTACACCATTAGAGCCAGAGAAAGTAATTGTACCACCAGTAGGAACAGCTGTACCAGTATTACCAGCAAAAGTAAGAGTATCCAGCATTCCGCTAAGAGTTCTCTTCTCAATAACTCCAGAGTTCTCAATAAGAATACTAGTTGAAGTACCAGTAGCAATTGTACCTACATGAAGTTTGGTATTTACAGCTGACCAGTAATCATTAGTTTCATTCCATAAGAACTGTACGTTTGTATCATCACCACGCTCAATCTCAAAACCAGCAGATTCTGTAGCAGATCCAGCAGCATTAGAATTAAGAAGAATGATGTTGTCATTGATTGTTACAGTCTCAGTAGAGATAGTTGTAGTAGTACCAGATACAGTAAGATTACCATCAATTACAACAGAAGTACCAAAGGTTGCAACCTTAGCAGCAACTGTAGCACCAGTAGTATTAAAGTTAAGAAGTGTACCATCAGCATCTGCAATCTTAAATGCATCAGATCTAGCATCATTAATTGTAAAGGTTCTAGACTCACCTGTAGTTACTGCAAGGTTAGTATTACCAAGGTTTTCTACTGCACCACTAGAGTTAATACCGGTTACAGTACGATACTTAAGAACACCACCAGTAGAGATTGTTACAAACTTTGTCTCTGTAGTAGACTCAAGCATTCCCTCAAGACGTGCAACATCAGAACTTGGATTTGCTGTTACGTCAAGAGCATACTCATTAGCAACTACGGCACCTTTGTTAATCTTAAGACCAACGCTACCGGCAGTACCATCAAACTGGTAAAGTTCAGTACCGCCAATCTCAATGATAAAGTCACCTACGTTATGCTGGAATTTAATCTTACCAGTAGGTACAGTTCCGTCTTCCCAGGTAATACCTGATCCAAGACCATTAGAAGGAGCATAGATATAAAGCTGACCAGCATTACCAGCAGACTGCTGACCAAGGTATAAGCTATTTTGAAAAACTGCTTTACCTGTACTAGTAGCATTAAAAGTTAAGTTTCTAGAACCAAGAGTAACTGTACGATCACTAGTAAGAGATCCGTCAATGTTATATAGATTCTCAAGGTACGCCGCATCTTTAATTACATAAAGATTATCAGAACCATTAATACCTACAGTTGTACCGTCTACGTTTACATCAATAGTAGCAGTGTAAGCACCACCATTACTATTAGTTTGACTAACACTAGCACCTGCACCACCAGTAAGGGTAACACTAGTAATGTCACCACGCATTGATTGCCAAACAGCACCATCGTAGTAGTACATCTGACCATCGCCAGTATTAAAATAGATTTGACCGGATACTGGTGACCCTGGTGAATCCGGTAAATTATGAATCCTAGCGTTGATTAACTCACACTTACTAAGATCAATGGATGTAAGAAATTTCTTTGCCATGATAAAAAAGAATTAGTTGAGATACGCTTTACCTGAAAACGCAGCACAAAAGGTTATTGTTATTTGATTTAATGAGTTAATCACTACTGCACCCTCCACCTCTTCACCAGCAGAACTTACTACTGTAATTGACGGATTTTTATTTAGGTTGTGATTAACAACCCAGGTATCAGAGGGTGCCCCCTGATTATAGATATAACTACTTCGGTATGTTACAGAAAGATCTGGACTGTTCCTTCTATTAATAGTAAATACACTATCCGTACCTTGTGATAAAGTAAAGTCAATAACAGAATCATCATAAGCTTGATTCCAGTTATTAATCTGTTGAACTGTTGCACCAACTCTAATCCAGCGGTCAGTCTGCCACACATAAAGTCCTTCAAGGTCTGTATCCCATACGGCAAGACCTGTATGGGGTAAACCTAAAGACATAGCAAGTCTCTCCGCAGATGTTTTATTTTCAATACGGGCGTCTAGCAGCTCATTTTTAGCAAAGCTGACATCACTATAGAATATCTTCTTTTTACAAGCACTCATGTTAGCTCAAATATGCGTATCCAGCAACAGGTTCACTAAAGCAAATCTCAATTGTATTCTCATTAATAGGACGAGTAATACCATCAATCTCATTACCATTAAGATCTGTGATAAGTTCATTACCTGGAACAAATCCAAGGTTGTGAGTAATAACCCAAGTAGCAAGAGGAGTAAGTTGCTCAAAGGTGTATTCAGACGGAGCACGTCTGTCAATATTAATAACCGGATTAAGGTTAATACGTGTAACAGCTCCTCCAGAGTTTACCTCAATAATGTTTACATTTCCATCACTTGCATACTGATATGTAACAGTAGCAGATCTATTAGAGGCAGAACCTGCATATCTGTAGTGTGAATCACTACTAGCTTCTCCGGTTTGACCATCAATGTAGATAGGCATGTTTGCAAAATACCGAATCTGAGTATCTGAAAGATCTTGAGAACCTTTGAGTTGTTTCCAATCACACAACTCTTTACTCATCTCATATTCTTCCAAAGACTTGTGATCACAGCAAGATGTAATACCGTATCTAAGCTCTCTGAATTTCTTATAAACAGAATCAGAGAACTTACCGTAAACACCTACCTTATCTTCGTTGGTCATAATTTATTTCTTTTGCTGCTGCAGCTGTCTTTCATATTGTGCTTGACAGTTCTGACATACAGTTACACCATTAGATGCTGTACGATTCTGACAACCACAAGAAAGTACAGACTTGCAATTAGGACAAAGGGCCATTGGTTTTTGGTTTTAGATTAGACACAAACTTTCTCTAAACGTCTTAGAGCATATACAAAAAGTTCGTAACCCTCTCTGGGGTTATGGCAATATTCTACTTTTGCTTTAGCTGCATCAATCATAGACTTGATCAAACGCATCTCAGCAAGATTCTTTTTAATTTCTTGGTCAGGCTCACAAGCCTTAACGTCTAGTTGACCAAGTTTAGAATAGTAAAGATTAAGAGCAGCAGTTACTCTTAAGTAATTGTACTCTACAAATACTTGAGTATTGGGAGATACACTATAACGAATTACATAAATACCATCAGCAAGATCAGCATTTACATCTCCACAACCAGACACCTGAGTACCAAGTGTACAAGCATTAAGCACATAGTTAAATCCGGGAATAGCCTCAACATCTTTTGGCACATTAAAACCCGGAGAAAGAATTTGAAGAGTGGGACACTCTACCGCTAAGTCATTCGCATAGAAACTAGTATCACTAACTCTAAAAAGTTTAGTGTTTGCAGTTTCCGGAATTTCTAAACTTAAATGATGTTTTGCTCCCATAACGCACAAGAATTACGCACAGAGTTGTGCTCATAAATAATTTACTAAAAATGATCCATATATCAAAGAAAAAAGGGGAGGAGAGTCATAAAACTCTCACTCCCCAGCTTTCTTTTACTAATATTCTTAGTAAGTCTCTACAGTAACACCAGCAGCGTCAGCAAGGTCAGTGCAGATTGCACCTACTGCAGTTGCAGCAGCTGAACCGTCAACAGCGTATACAGTCAACAAGTATTGGTCACTGTTGTGCATACCTGAAGGATTGTAAGAACGAGGAATGTTGTGAAGAATGTTGAATGCTTTGTAGCTAGCAGTGCGTGATACACCAGTCAAAGCAATGTCATTCAAGATTTCACGCATTCTTGGATCAGTCTGAAAATCTTCTTGAGCATATCTGTTAGACAAAATGAACTCACGAAGAACAGTCTCACCAAATCCGTTACCTTGTACACCAGCAACAACTACAGGAGCGGTAAAGTTACCAGTTCCACAAGCTTCACCAGTTTCATCAAGCTCACCGATCAAAATTTGTACGGGCTCTTTCTCGTAGAAATCAGTTGGAGCAAATGAACAGTTACCAAAAGTGGTATCTACATATGCACCAGTCAAGATCAAACGAGCTTTCTTGTGTGAACCAACAGCTGAACCAGCAGCAACAGTTACAGTAACCCAAGCACCAGCACCTCCACCAGCAGCTGGATCGTAATGCTGTACAGTAGCAGCTACAAACGGACCAACCAGATTGTCAGAAGTGATCTGAGCAGCAATCTCAAGCAGAACCTTAGCAGGCTCAACGGTATTACCAGCTTGGCAATCTACAGTGTAATCAGCAACAAAGTAGCTGTTACGACCCAAGAAACGCAAAGCAGGAGAACCTTTAACGTCTACACGCAAGTAAACGTGCTCACCTTTAGCAAAAACTTCACCACCAGTAGTTTCAATGGTAGCAGTAGCAGCAGTTGCAGCTTCAGCAGCAACAGTCCAGATTTTGCTGATAAACTTAGGGTTGATACCCTTAGATTTTACAGACTCTTGGTAACCACCGTGATGGGGGCCAAGCTTGTCTACAGTGTGGAAGCTACCTTGTGCCAAGTAGTAAAGACCACCTGCAACTGCACCGCCAGCAGCAACCGAAGTAAATGTTTTGTCCAACAATGCCAACTCACCGGCTGACAACTGATGTGACTTTTGTCCTGCAGCAGCCTCTACAGAAGCAGCTACGAACACTTTTTTGTACGCATGGGGAAAATAAGCCATGATTAAAAAGAATTTAGGTTAAAAGAAAAAACAACTAGCTCAAGAATGTGAGCTTGTATTTGGTTGAATTGATCAGAGCTTTAACTTCGTCAAGAGTGTTCTTAATAGAACTACAAGTGCTTACTTGTTGTGCCTGATCAATAATAATATACAAAGATTTTAAATGACTTACAAACTCATCCACTGTTTTTACACTAGGAGGAGTAAGTGGAGTAACATCTAAAAGCTTTAAACTGTGTCCTTGGTATTGCTCAGCAATTGAATCAGCAACACCAGGAACAGATTCATAGTAATCACCAAGAGTCTTATGTTGAGAGTAAGATCCTGTACCGGTAACCTTCAAGTGTAGAAGATGTGCTGCGGTAGTAGATGCCATAAGATTAGCAACAACATCTGCCATTTGCTTATCTTCTGTAGAACGGAGTCTTTGGAGTGCCATTAGTTATTACGTTCAGCTGTTTGTGTTCCTCTCTGGAACTGATTCATTGATTCAATATCACCAGCAAGAATGCTTGCAGCTTCATCAATTAGAAGTTCTACAATGTCATCTTTAAACTCACAAATAATATCCTGAGCAGATGCAGTTCCGGTATATGGATCAACACAGTTTAGAATTTCAATTCTTCTGGGTTGTCTGTAATACGTAAGACTTGCATCAGATAAAGTAAATTTACTATCAGTATAGATTCTAATTCTATTACCAATTAGTGTACAGAACGTCTCACCCCACTCAAAGCTAGGTTGACGGTATAGATCTCTTAGCAGTTGTTCTGCATTTGCCTCTTCTGCAAGATATACAGTAATACCTCTTTCAGGGCAGCATTCAGATTTAGCATAAGCATCTACACGCTTGTATTGCAGGTAGTTAGCAGGAAGTTCTCTAGATTCAAAGAACTTCTTTTTATTATTACCATACAGTTTATTTTGAGCAAGAAGAATTTGCAGATCATCTACACGTCTCTTAGAGCCTTCATCACCCTCTTTAAATAGATTATTACCGTGCAATTGACGGCGCACCCATTCAGTCTGAGCTTTGTTGAAAGCCTCTACTATCTGCCAGCATTCTATGTTGTCATAGTCATTACTGGCCAGCTTGTTAAGACGTTGCTTAATCTTAAGCTGTAGAGCTGCATTAGTCATTACTTCATTCTTTTAACACCCTTTTTAGTGGGCTTGTTATATGAGGTGCCCCCGTACTTCTTTTTATCCAAGTTCTCATCATAGAGTTTCATTTTTCTTGGACCTTTTTCAGGTGACAATTTCTTCTTATTCATCTGTTAAACAATTAGTTAACTACCACAAGCTTCACAATCTTCTGGATTGTCAATATTGCAAGTAGGTTGAGGAGCTTTTTCAAGCTCCCCTAACCAATCTGCAAATGGATCTTTATCTTCAGCCATTATTCATTCCACATTTTCTCCACTTTCTCCATCAGTCCAATAAGAACATCTTGGTTCAATGGGTTTTTAAGATATTCAATTACAGCCAGCGGGGTCTTTCCAAGAGCTGTACCAGAATCCATATGGTAGATAAAACCATCAGGCTTAGTTGCAAGGAAGCGGTAATATGTTGCATCCTTTACAACTGCTTTAATCTTGATAGTTTCCATATCTAATCTAGCAGCATCCAAGAACTGCTCAGCAGTTTTCTTCTTGTTCTTCTCTACCGACTCACCGTTAATAAATCTATCCATGTTGTCATAAATAACATCATTAGGAGTAGACTTCTTATACTGGGCACTATTAATATCAACAACTTTTGCGACAAGAAAAAGCTTTTGTGGTGATTTATCAAAAAGTTTTTGCAATTCAGCAAGAGCTTTGTTACGCAACTTCTTAAGTTCAGTTGTAGTAGAAGCAGTGTTTTCTACCTTATCAAGGAAGAACTTAGGTGCAACAGGCATACTCTTAGCATGTTGCAAGCTTTTAGCTACAATTGAAAAACCACCAGCTTCAATAGCACGAAGTTTAATCAAATCATATGGATCTCTTACAGGATCCAAGAACAAAGGTTCATTACCACAACGAATAGTAATCTTACCCCAGAACTCATCATTGTCTGGACGGAGAAGTTTTACTTTATTCCAGAACTCAGGATCATCTTGGTTAATGATATTAGAAGCAAGTTCTCTTTCAAGTTGTGCTACAGTCTTACGAATATCTTGAACAACAGCATCTCTCTGATCGTCCGGAAGAAGTTTAACTTCTGGAGCAAACTCATTGAGTCCAGTCAAGTAACGCTTAATACCATTAAATTCTAAGCAAGCAAGTTGCTCTTCATGATAAACACCATCCATGAGAGACATTCCATATTTCTCAAGGCCCATGTTGGTTACGGTTGGTTCAAAGAACGGTTTAACAGCAACTTTGTTGCTCTTAGATTGTTGATACTTCTCAACGATTGTTACAGATGACATAGTGATTTTTGTTGGTTAATAATTGTTGGTTTTGGGGTTTATCACTAATTAGTACCTGGAGAGGTTGCCGACCTCTAAATCTGTTCTAGAAACAAATCTGCTGGCATGCACAGGTGAAGCATCATAAATGATGCACGACAAGGTAAGAATGTGAGGGGGTATTTCTACCCCCTCCATCCTATTTATTGTTAGAATGATCCACCAGTGATTGGGTTTCTCATAACAATCTTCAACACTTTAGTAGCGTCTTTAACCCACAGAGCAGGCATGTTCTGAGTCATGAATACACGGTATCCGTTAAAGTTACCAGAAGACTGGAAACCTTGAGTACGTCCCATGTAGTCCATAGTACCGTTCTGGTAGAACCACTTCAATTGGTTATCCCAAGAAAGCTTCAACAAGTAGATGTTGTCATTACCAGTTTCGGTGATGTCAAATACTACAAAGCTGTAAGAGCTCAAGGGGTGACCGTCAATCAACGGGTTCTCAATGTCATTGGTATGCAAGTTGTCAAATGCAGGGTTCAGAACAAACTTAACGTTTGCCAAGAACGGAATCACATAGCTAGTGAATGCAAAACCGAAGTTAAGATCCATTGCACTAGAACCAGAGATTGCATTGATACCAGACTTATCACCGTTAACTACCATACCGGTAAGACCAGTTCCGAAAGCTTCTTTCTTAATAGCCTCGTTAACAAGCTTCATACCACCCAGACCAGTTTGTACAATGATCTGACGCTTGGGGTCTGGACCTTGCAGTTCAACACGACCTTGGTAGAAGTTGTACAATTCAGCCTTGAACATATCAAGAGAGAAAGAAGACTTGTTGTATACACGCTTGAAAGAGTTATCAAGCTGCTTCCACAAACCTACAGACAGACGAACATCATCTGGACCATCTTGACGTACACGTCCACCATGACCCCACATGAGGTAAGTTTCCATGTCAGTAGCAATCTTAGACAGGTGAGCAGCCTCAAGAGTGGTCAAGAAAGTACGGTTCAAAGAGCCATTTGCCATAGCTTTTTTAACGTAGTCTTTACCCATACGGCTAGCCATCATCTCCAAAGAAGTGATAGAAGGATCAATGTTCTTGTCAAAGTTTCTCCAGATCTCAGTTACAGGTACAGAACCATCTTGGTTAAGACCACCTTTGATCATCATGTCAGCACGTGAAGAAATGCTGTAGTGTACGTGAGCTTCTGCACCTCCTACGAAGTTGTAGAACTCACGGAATCCAGCACCAAATTCTCCGATGTCAGAGAAACGCTCACCGTACTCACCACGTGCAGAACCTTTACGGAATACCTTAGTACCAGAAGCCAGGTACTTGTTGTCCAAGAACTTTACGTTGTCATTGTTTACAAGCTGTACAGTGTAGATGAAACCGTCACCAGCAGGAAGAATATCTTCTGCAGTGATGTACATTTCAGCACCGTTGTACTTGTCATAGGTGATGATATCACCGTGACCGAAAGCACGCTTGTTTACTTTAATCTTGAAGGTAGTACCGTCAATACCCTTAGAGGTGTTGCCAGTCTCAATGTCTTCAATGATGTAGGGGAGGTCTTGAGTAACAGGAACTTGCCACTTGTACTCTCCTTTAGCATTGTCAACCATGATAGTGTTCTTACCGCCGAAAGAAGCCATTTGGTACAAAGGCATTTCTACCTTTTGTGCCATAGCCCACAAATCAACTGGACCCATGTCCATCGGCTCAGCCGACTTCAACATGTTTACCAGGTGGTAAGAATCTACATGGCTGGATGCCTGATACTGAGTATCTCTCAAAAAGATACCGTTGTTTAAAACAGGTGTTGCCATTTTGAATTATAGATTTGGTTAATGAAAAAAAAATTAATAAAAAACGTATAACGTTAGTTTCTTTTGAAGATATTACCCGGACGGGCAATGGTTCTTCTGTTTGATTCGTCATCTCTTGAATTAGCAGCAGTAGAACTTGCTCTGTTTGATTGCTCAGTCTTGAGTTGGCGTACAGTCTTTTCAACTGCTTTATTCTTACCAATCTCCTGCACTTTGTTTCTGTATCCTTCTGGATCAGAAAGCAACCATGCAGCTTCTGCAATCAATCCGTAGTTAGGTTCTACAAACTGATACTTCTCCAAGAGGTGACCTAGGAGGTTAGTCTTTTTACCTGACATGTAAGACGGATAGTTTGGTTGTACCAAACCTTGGTAAAGATTAGCTTGAGTTTTCTTATCAAGCTTAATACCATTTACCTCACCCGGCTTAAGAGCTTCATATACATTCTGCATGTACTGACGTGCAGCAGTTTCTTGCTGCTTCTTCATTTGCTCTTGTTCTGCAAGTCTATCCATAAGGATCTCTTCTTGCATTGCATCCAATTTCGGCTTAAACTTCTTAGCTTGTTGTTCAAGTTTGCCAAGATCTTTCCAGGTATCAATTTCTTCTGCAATTTCTTCTGCAGTACCGAAACCTGTACTTAAAAGGTATTGTCTAATAATTTCCTCTTGTCCAGACTCAGATTCAACAGACAACTCACGTGTCTCTTCTGCTTCTGCCAAGGCTCTAAACAAACCTTTCATATCTTGACCACCATCAGCAACATACTTAGCAGCATATTGGAGCTCTTCAGGTAGTGATTCAAAGAACTGTTGAGGAGTTTCCTGCCTCACTTTATTTTCTCTTTCCTGGAAGTTTGCTTCTAAAAGCTCTTTCCAGTCAGCAACGGTGTATTCATCAAAAGACTTGTCATCATCAAACGGAATAAGAAGTTCTTCTTCTACCAGTTTGGACATTACGTCTACAAGTCCTGACTTATCTACTTTCTTACGACCAGCTTTACTGGGTTCTTCATCTTGGTTATCAGTGTCATTCAAGATGTCATCTAAAGTATCACCTGTATCAGGGGTAACTTTAGTGTCATCAGCAGAATCTCCAGCAGGAGTATCTTGCTTTCCATCATCTCCTGTAGAATCATCATCATCTTCTTCATCAATGAATGAAAGATCTACAGACGCCGTAGAAAACATATTTGGTTTCTTTGGAGTAGAGTCAGGAAGAACGATACTGTCAGAACCTGGTGCACCGCCAAATAGATCATCAAGATCAATGTCTACTTGGTTAACGGTGGTCCGGTCGGTAAGGTTGGTTTTATCGTCGGCCATTATGTCAATGTTTTGGTTTATCTCACTAATAATATACGGATTGCAAATCAGATAAACTTATAAGATTTGCAACCGTTTACTGGTTTACGCTAAAAAATTTGCAGTAATAAGGCTATAGTTACTTTTTCTTCTGTTGAACATCATACTTATTCTTGTTCTCTCTAGCAACTTGGAGCTGTTTTTCTGCAATCTCACGTTGTGTTTGCAGTCTTTCACGCTCAATACCCATCTTGTCTTGATGCATAGCACCCTTATTAATTTCTGATTCTCTCTTGAGAGTCATTTGTTCTCTGTAACGATCAGTCTCACGGATGTCTTTAAGAGCATCTTGGAAGTCTGATACCTCATTCTTGTTGATGTCTTGCATAGAACCGTATCCAGCAGCTCTGATTTCAGCAACTGTGATATCTTTCTGACGGTTCTTCTCAGCTTCTTCTTGCTCAAACTGCATCTTCATCATAGCCTCTTGCTGACGAGCTTGAATCTCTTGCTCCTTCATTTGCTGCATCTGCTGCATTTCAGCCTGCTTCTGACCCTGTTGCTTAGCTTCAGCTTCTTTCAGAATACGTGAAACCTCTGCAATGTTATCTGACTTCATAATATTACCCAGATCATAAATAGTTGCTCCGGTAGTATTGTTAGTCATTGCAAGCTGCTTCATCTGCTCAAGTACTTGACGATGATTAGCTTTAGTCGTACAGAATACATTAAGATCTCTAAGAAGAAGATCTGTTCCATTGATCTGGAAATTAATCTTTTCATCAGCAGTTGTAATATATTGAAGACGGATAGATGGCTTATTACTGTGATAGTATTGAGCCAAGTCTGTACGCATCTGATGTACTCTAGGCATCAGATAATCCGAGTGCTGAATAAAGTAAATCTCTGTTTGTGCATATGAACTCTCAAGAGAAGCTTGTACCCCTGTAGCAGTTTGCTGTTCTACTGGACCACCCATGCGTTGCATGTTAATACCAATAGACTCAAATGCTTGGTTCTTAAAGTAATTAGCCAATTGAGTTCTAGACATCAAACGATTTGTCTGCTCAAGGCTAAGAACTTGGTAGTGTTGAAAGTTCAGAGCATTCTCTGTGTTAGTAATAGAAGTATCCAGAGGTAACATCTGGAAGTTCTTCATTGCCACATATGCTTTTGCCAGGTTGTTCTTACCCCAGTCTTCTCCCAGTGAGTGACGTGGTAATGCATTCTGGTCTAATAGAATAACTGTACCCAGTTCGTCTACAAGAATATCAGAGATCTGGTTGTTTACAATGTTGTATCCAATCTGGAAAGGCTTCATTAAATCTACCAGTGAAGCAGAACGAGTATTTCTATCAGAAAATACAGCACCTTCTACAGGAAGCTTACAACCGTACAGAGTGTTATCACCTTTAAATTGGAACTTAAGTCTACCAATCTTAGGTTGATTAACCCCAATATAGATAGGATCAAGACCAGAAAGATTCTTCTGACCCCAGAATGTAGGAGCATTAGGTCCAATCTTTACACCACCCCAGGTTTCATTAATCCAGATCCACTCAATGTGTTCACCAAATACAAGATTCTCTTTAGTCTTGTTTTTGTTAAATGACAGATTGTAAAGAGGTTTCTCTGTAACCTTATAGGTCTCATCTACAATATCTTGGATGATCTCACCTTCTTCAGTAATCTTAGTTAGGTGACCAACTCTACGCTGTGACTTCCAGTAGACAGTAGTAACACGCAACATAAATGCTGTCTCGTTATCAAACATGTCTTCAGATTCATTAAGAATCTCATTTACTACGTCACCTGTGTATGAGCTGTTTTGGTATGTAGACATGAACTGTCTGTAACCAAGAGAACCTTGCTGAATACTATTAAAGTCATGACTCTTAGTAGCATCATAGTAACTTCCATCATTCTGATATCCTCCAATAGGATATCCTGCAGAACGTACAGGGTAAATAGCTTCCAATGACTTGAGCTGATCTTCAGTCATCAAGTAACCGTATTTATCAATAATATCAGATACGGTCATCATATCCATCTTACCTACCCAGTTACCCTGAGAAATATAACGGATATCTGGAGACTTGTGATAGAATGTAAGTGCAGGATTCCAGAGTTCAATCTCATAGTCATCCTCATTCATTTTAAAGTGCCAGAACTCACGGTCTGCAATGAGCATATCACGGAATCCACGCTCTTCAAGTTCTTGCATTTTAAATCTTTCCTCATCAACCTTAAGCTGGTGCATTGCCCATTCTTCTATAAGGCTGCGGTAATCTTTAGAAAAGAAATCTTCAATCTCTGGAAGACTCTTAAGATTATCTCTATTAAGAACTTGCTGTGCTTCCTCTGATTCAGGATCAAGACCCTGTGCAATCAGATTAGCCATCAGTTTTTGCTCAGCTTGTGAAAGCAATGTTTCTTCAATCATTGCTCTCTTCATCTCCATCATTTCATTGTAAGAGATGTCATCTACTGCACGAAATGTTACACGTGAATAGCGTTTAGCAAACTCACCTGTAAGTACATTAATTACATTAGGGATGATCGGATAAAACTTAATCTCAAGAGCAGACTGATCTTCTTGGATAAGTGTATCTACAAGATCTGCGTATTCATTATCAGGCTCAATGATATAATCTGTTTTATCAATGATACCTTTTGCAAGCTTATAGTTTTTAAGAATACGTCTTGAATTTCTTCTGAGCTGTTTAATGCCCTGCCACTCATGCCAGTCCATATTCCAAGCAGCCCACTCTTCATCCTTTTCTTTTCTAGGAATAAACTGAACAGGCTGAATCAGAGTACCAGTCTTACTGTACTCCGCTTTGGCTCCAGCTTTAAGATCTAGTGCATTATAAACCTTCATAATTCTTCAATTGTGTTAAGCACATAAGTTGTTGTGTACTCCATATCCGCTAATTCATCTATGTACACGTACGAAAAAGATGTGTGATTACTTGTAGAATTAACAGTCGTAAACATTATCTATAGTTTTTGAATGGATTACGAGGCTTGGAAATAGATGATGCTCCCATATGTCTAAACGGGCTCATTTTTAATTTATACAAATTATCTGACTTTTCCAAACCTTTTACCGTAGATTCTTTTCTTTTTGCATATCCACGGTTAGATTGTTGCACCTTAGCAAAAGCAATTAATGCAGTAAATGCAACCAATCGGTCAACGTTGAGACCAGGATGATATGCCATCATTTCTTTTAATAGCATAGGATCTGGAATACGCTCTACCCCATAGGTAGTTTTTACAATACCCCCATCTGCTTTTGTCACTACATCAATCTCTTCTTTGAGGTACTCAATAGCATAAGAAAGTAGGTGACCCTTAAACAGGTTACCGGTGTTCTTCCAACCGTATTCTTGGAATACGTTAGCATTAGAACCAATGTCTTTCAAGAAGAGCATCTGACTCTTTGGTACTAAGTATCTCTGCTTACGTCTGGAGATCATGTACTGAAGAAACAGAGATACGTTGTTCTCCACAACAGTCCATGCATTATACCATTCAATGATCTTCTCCAACATCTGATGTGTTTTGTTTAGATCATCATATCTACCACACCAAGATGCTACAATTTTATCCTGCTCAATAAAGCTCTCTATGCCATTATCTGTCTCACGGGTAACCTCCACTGGGTTCTTGTATACAAAGATGCTACAGAGAGACTCTGAGGTGGTTGTTTTGCCCTCACCTACAGGGTCAACAGATGCATAGTAGGTAGAAAACTCTGCATTAGCCACCGGTCTTTCATAAACTACAAGAACCCCCGTCTTATCTTCTGTCTTTTTAGAAATAGGAAATTCACGAATTGGCAATCTTCTTGTGTCTTTTGCTACAATTTTTCCGTCTTCTCCGTATTCTAGTTCTAAAAATTCAAAAGGATACTCTCTTTCTTCAATTCTTTTCAATTGAGCAGTAACCAAATTTGTAGGGAATACAGATACTTTTCTAAAAGCAAATGCTTCCTGAATATTAGTTGGCTTCTGAGAAATACGTAGCTGATACTGTTCAGGTGCTAAGTCCTTCTTCCATTTCTCTCTTTCCAAGTTAATGGCATCAAGAGCAGATTGCACAAGTGAGTTACCAAACTCATCAATAAAAGGAGGCATGCTCCACTGCTCAGGAATAAAAAGGCCAGCAGTCCCAATGGTACCTTGATCATCAATGAGATTAGTCTCAACAGCATAGATATCATTTACTTCAGGGTTTAAAATCATTTGTTTAAGAGGCTCACACTGATCCAGATCACCCACAGATCCCGCAGCAATGAAAGTACCAGTAGTGATAAAGCCAGACTGAACAGCAGGACGTATATACTCATACGTCTTATCCATTTTAGGAGCAATACCAGCTTCTTCATGAAAGAAATAAGTTACAGGTCCACCTACACCAGTTGTTGCATCCTTGTCAAAAGAAAGACCCTGAATCTTAGACATAAGACCTTTCTTACTTATACGACCACCAATCCGTACTTCAATCTTCTGTTCCCACAATAGAACTTTGTTTGGATTGCTAGGTCTATACCAAGCAGTGTGTTCATTCAAGAAGTTTGCATATTCATCAAGAAACTTCCAGGAACCTTTGTCGTTAATGTAGTCTTTTAGACTTGCACCAATCTTACAAATGGAACCCTCTTCAAACCAGTATTGGTTAATGAGTTTACCCATATGAAAGTAAGATGATGCAATCTGACGTTTCTTTAAGATGGCAACATGTTTAAATGAGAGTTCAGCAAGAACTTCATACAGTGCCATGTGATACTGAGCATCACGAACTTTTGCAAAACCATATCTCTTTTCTTCTTTATCGTAGATAGGTAGGAAGTTAAGCCACATGTAGTAGTCTCTAGTGAGATACCAGGTGGCTTTCTTACCCACAAATATTACCCCGTTACGACACTTCTTTTTCTCTTGGTCCCAGTAGTTTATAAAGTCTTTAGATCTAAACGGTGCATCCGTATAATATCCCAAAGAATTAAATCTATCAGACTGTTCTTGAAAAAGTTTAGAAACGTCATCAAATCCATACTGACCCGGCTCTTTAAAAAGGGTAAGCAAGAAGCTTCTGAAGTCCTCTCTTGAATCAAAAGAAGTTTCAGTCCACTCACCATTTCTATATGTCGGTACAGTAATAAACATTATTCGATAGTAACTCCTTGATTAATACCCTTAATCAGAGTTTTGATATCTGGTGCAGATAGAGTCTTTATAGAAGCTCTAGCACTGAAGTAGTCATTTGAATCATCACGCTTAAAAGCATACCACAACTTATCGTAAGTGTTGTAATGAAACAGGTAGTCGTAAAAGTTCTCGTTCATAATTGGTCATAAGCTAAGCCCTGTCCACCACGGACAGTGGTTTTTTGTTCATCTTTCAAATCACTATAAGCTCCTTTAAATGAGTTGCGGATCTGTTCAAACTTAGCCGCAGCATTAATCAAAGAGTTTATGTTACCGTCTCTACCATGCTCAATATCAGTGGTTTCCATGTACCGAGCAAGTCTATCAAGCATACTGGCAATACCCTTGTATGCACGAAATGTAGGAGTTTCATACAACTTTCTACACAAGTCCATTGCTTCTAAAATCTCAGGATCTTCTGTAGAGTAGTCCATATTAACCTCTCTAAGAACTAATTCTTCTTTCTCAGACTCCAATACATTAAAAAATGGGTTAATATCCGGATCTGGGCAAGTCATGTAGAAGATGTACGTGTATACTTTAGGTGCATCTTCACCATAAGCATCCATAACCTTCTTCAGACTTTCAAGTGTATAACAGTGCTCAGAGGGAATTACTTTACCATTCTGTACGTCAAAGAGTCTTACTATCATTTGAATTTAGATTTATTATCCTGATACCACTTAACTAAAGAAAGCACCTCATCTTTAAGATACGGTAAATCGTAGTGGACAATATCCTTAATGATAGGATCACCATTCTCATCAGTCTTTAAAATAGGGTATCCATTTGCATCTTTACCCTCATCTTCAAACATGATATGCTGAATCATCATAGTACCAGCTTTAAGCTTTGGATTATGCTTTAAGATCATGTACATATAGATTGATAGCTGTAGATTGTAGTGGTTTAGATTACAATCGTCAAGATGGCTGACTGGGTGATTCATCTTTTGAGACAAACCCTCCCAGTCTTTAAAGCTCTCAGAACGGATTTCTTTGTTGGTTTTGTAATCCGTAATGTGAACCATGCCATCCACGACTTCTACAAGATCTGACTGACCACACAAACCCAGACTCTTCATATACACAAAGTGTTCCGGGTACATACCGTCTGTCAAACGTTGATTTGGTGCAACCTTAACACCTTGACTATCTGCCAAAGGTTGCATAATAGGAATAGTTTTACCATGACGCTCAATAGTGTCAAGACCTAACAGATCTTCTTCACGCTGATTATGGTACCAGTTTCCTACATTAATTGCTCTTTCAGACTCAGCCTTCCATACAGAAAGAATCTGTTCTTTGGTCATACCATACCACTTAGAACGCTTGTTCTTAGAGGATTTCTCAGCAATCTTTTCAGCTTCAAAGGGTTGCTTAAGTTTACTGATGATAGATGTAACACTCATCCAGCTAATACTCTCAGCTGGATCAACGCTAACATACTTGTGATCTTCCGGTAAAAACTTAACGGCCATAATTTTCAAGATAAGTATCTTCCTGCTGTTCAGTAAAATGGGCTTTCCATTTACCTGCAGGACACTCAGAACTTAGAGATCTAAGCTTGAGAGACAAAGAGCAACCACATAATGAACAGCAGGGTTGTGTACCGGGTGCAAGGCACTTATAACCGTCCATTGTCCTATTAGGGCATGTTGCACAGATTGCATGTCTTTGAGTATATACACGTTCTGTAAGTTTTGTTTTAAAGAGTTTATACCTCAGACCCTCCAGAATCAGCTTCCGGTTCTTCCAAATTGTCTTCAGGTCCCCTATTAGCGTTTTTAATGTCATAATGTTTGGATCTTTCTTCTCGTTCTCTAATCAACTGAGCGGTTAGCTCTTTCATTTTGGCAACACGACTAGAAAGTTCATCAAAGATTTGATAATCTCTGTATCGTGTCATATTAAGCTTTCCGAGGATCTCCTCATATTTCTTAATCTGCTTCTCCATCCTGTTGTATCTAACCATAAAACTTCCAAAGTTTGCTATCTGAACTCTGGGGTAATCTAGACTAGATACGTCCTTACGCACTCTTAACCAAAAGTAATGAGTAAGATCTGACACAAGTTGCTCACTTACCTCTTCAGCTTGGGCAGTTTTCTTAATTGCTTGCTTGGGCTTTCTGGGGTTCAATGTGTGCAAACTTATAGTCCAACAATATATTTCCTTCAGTCTGAATATTTACGTTAGGATGAATAGCAATCTTCTTTTTGCTCTTACCCTGCTTAATAATCAGACCCTTCTTCTCTGCTTTTGATAAAGCATTTCTAGCACTCTGAGGTGATTTGAATACACCAAGATCTGTAATCTTGTTACAGAACTCAGTTAGTTCAACTTCTTGATCTACACCAAGATGTGTAAGGCAATCCAAATCGGCAGTACTTACCGAAATACTATTCAAATAGCAGTGTACCACAATCTGGAATTGAACAATCTCCCAGCGTGGTAGTACAACTTTCTTAGCTACTTGATTTACGATTGCCATCACTTATCTCTTCTAAGAGTTCTTCTGAGAGGTTGTTCTGTAGGCTCATCATCTTCATCTTCATCAGGTTCTGGAGCCATCATATTAGCCAGAGCAACCTGTGCTTGTAGATTCTTAAGACGTGCCATTTCAATAGCAGCTCTAAGTTCTTCATACTTGAGTTGTTTCTCAAGATGAGGGATTACATCCTCATAGAAAGCATCCAGCTGTTTACGCTTTTCTGCCATCTGTTCCTGCGTCATTTCAGGAGTTTCATGCGTTTGCTGATCTTCACTCATACTTTAAAGGTTTGTTGGTACACTATAAATATACATTAAAAGTTTAAACATTACAAATTTATTCTTATATTTGATACTATGAACAACCTTGTAAATAGTACTAGTGGGAAAGTCTTTCTGATTGATATTGACGGTACAATCTGCGATGATATCAAGAATGAAGAAAGTCATCTATACCCAACCGCTAATGTTCTACCCAATGCTAAGGATATTATAAATAAGTGGTACAATGAAGGTAATGTGATTACTTTCTTTACTGCCAGAGAATCTAAAGATAGAGTAGTGACAGAAGAATGGCTTCAACGTCATGGTTTCAAATACCATGGACTTGTAATGGACAAGCCTAGAATTAAAGACGGACAGGAGTATGTCTGGATTGATAATAGAAAAGTTAGAGCAATCACTTACTTAGGTACTTGGTCCGAGCTAACAGAAGTAGATGCAAGAATACAAACCTTTCAGTAATGAACAACCTAGATAAAGACTATCAAAATCTTCTACACGACATCATTACAAACGGTGTTGTAAAAGAGGATAGAACCGGTACCGGAACACTCTCTGTCTTTGGCAGACAGATTCGTCACAACATGATTACCGGGTTTCCTCTACTTACTACAAAGAAGATGGCTTGGAAAACTATGGTCACTGAGTTGCTATGGTTTTTACAGGGTGATACTAATATCAAGTATCTCGTAGATAACGGTTGTAATATCTGGACCGGAGACGCTCTTAAAAACTACGAGAAGCACAATGGAGAAATTAATTGGGGACCCTTTACTACAAAAGAGGAAGCGTTTACTGAAAAGATTAAAACTGATGATGCGTTTGCTAAAATCTGGGGTGAACTAGGTCCTATCTATGGAAAACAGTGGAGAGAGTGGAAAACTGAGGTTGCCGTTCCAACAACATTAAGAATTGATGATGGTGATGATATTGAGCCGTTGTACGTAAAAGGAACTCAATATACCGACCAGATTCAAAAGCTTGTTCTGGACATTATGAATAATCCAGATAGTAGAAGACTCATGGTATCTGCTTGGAATGTAGGAGAACTAGATCAAATGGTGCTACCTCCATGTCACTATGGATTCCAGGTATACACACAAAAGCTAAATGAACCAGCACGTTTTACCTGGTATAAAAACAACATTGATTCAGATGCTTTCCCTCATGACCGTATCTCTGATGAAATGGATGCAGCATTTGTACCTACTGTAGGTCTGAGTCTTATGTGGAACCAAAGATCTGTAGATACATTCTTAGGTCTTCCTTTCAACATTGCATCATACGGGTTGCTTTTGCACATCCTAGCTCATGATACTAATACTATCCCCCACCACTTGATTGGTAATCTGGGTGATACACACCTTTATCTCAATCACCTACATCAGGCAAGGGAGCAAGTGGGTAGAGAACCTTTTGCTTTACCCCAACTCAGAATCCATGATGAAGAAGCTGACTTTATGATCATTGATAATCCAGGGTTCTTTACTCCTAGCAACTTTGAGATTATTAACTACGAGTCACATCCGGCTATCAAAGCACCACTAAGTAACTGATGAAAGTAAATAGACAAGAAGAGTGGATTACTATCCAGAGAGTCTGTAAGGATCTTGAGGAATACGGAATTAACCCGTTAAACGGTTTGATTCTAAACGTTTCTCCAGACTACAGCTCCACTATCTCTATGCATGTAGCACATCATCTAAGCTCTATGGGTGAAATGATGGAAATTATCCCCGTAGATGTACCCTATCCTGATGAAGACCCCCAGCCTTACAGGGATGCTTTCATCAAAAAGCTACCATTGTTCACTAAGAGTAAACTTGTACTAGTAGAAGCCGGGTTAATCACCGGCTCTAACTACACCTTTATGGTGAATGTGCTGACTAACATTGTAGATAAGGAGGTTATCACAGTAGCTCAGTATGAAAATGTCCACAGCAGCTTTAAATGTGACGTGGTAGGAAGATACTATGACTGGAATAGAGAACAACTAGAATTCTACTGGGAAAGAGAAAACAAACACTGGTAATGCAACTAATCACAACACATCCTATTAAGAAGTCTGATCTAGGATTTCATGCTAATCTATTTGGAGGTAAGCTACTAGCTTGGCTAGATGCCGCTGCAGCTGCTTATGTTATGGAAGTCTGTAACAATCCAAGGATGGTTACTGTTATGATTGATAAGTGCATCTTCAAAAAGCCGGCAAAGGAAGGTCAGCTCCTCAAAGTATACGCAAACGTTATGCATGTGGGGAACACTAGCATCACTGTCTACATGGAAGCTAGAGCACATAACGTCTACAGTGGTACACAGACGGTTGTTCTACACACCAATATCCGGTTTGTTCGTATAGATGAAATGGGGGATCCTGTACCCATTGATGAAAAAGTAAGAATTAAGTTCAACAAAGATGAGCCATCAGAATAACTGCTGCGTGTGTAATGCACCACTACCTGTATTGTTACCCAATCAAGTAATGTGTTTAGAATGTATGACCGATGCCACGAAAGTCAAGAAAGGATAGGATAGAAGAGGCAATGAGGCTGTGCTATAAAAGACTCTATGCTTTTAGTACACCATCTGCCAACTTTGATGAGCTGATTCATAAAAATCATTTCTGGTGGGACTATGTTATTACAGAGGAACTCTTTGAAATAATACTAGAAGAGGTCATGAAAGAATACAGACTCAGACCATATGAGAAAACAGGTTTCCGGCAAAGTGTACTGCTAGGACTAAGTCCAACCTTTGAAAAGATAAACAATGGAGCCTGATCTGTACGGAGAATACTATGAGTGGGAATATTCTCAGGAAGAAGAATAATCTATAATCCGCCAAATGTGCCTAAAAAACATAGATTTGGCGGATTATAAGTGCAAAGCCTTATAAGTATCCATTATAAGTCTGCAGCATAATGTGCCTTATAATGCACTTTATGATGGGTTTTTGTGCATTTTATGACACATTATACGCGAAAGGGTATAATAATGCACTATTCGGTGTAATTATATCCGATCGGGTATAAAGGTGTAAAACTAAACTATTGGAAATATTTGGATAATTCAATATTGTATTGTATATTTGTTATGTAATCAATACATAATTGAAAACCAAATGAAAATTGAAGCAACCTTTAAAGTCACCTTCAAAATTACAGACAGGGCTCTGTATGAGGAGATGGATGAGAATGACTCAGCAGTAGTTGAGTTCTTAACGGCACTAAATGATTCTATACGCTACAGTGAAGACTGGACTAAGCGTTTCATTAGTGCAGAATCAGATGAGCTCTGGTGGAATGATGACACAGATACCGGAGAAATTGAGGTCATGGTCACGTTTGAACTAGACTTTAATGATGATGAAGACTGGGCTACTGACTGGATTCAAATGCTAAAGGACACCTTTGAGGTAGATCTACCACAGGATCCAAACCAGATGGAACCCATTCACTTCATCAATCTAGTGAAAGAACCAGTGGATGGTAAACTAGCAGGACCTCTACATAGCATCATCAGATGGGGGTCACTTATCAGTGACGAAGATGAGGGTGGCTGCTTCCTTGAACCAGACACAGAAGCTGCTGATACCTATAGGGGATCTATTGAAAACCTCAGTGGTCCAGTATTTCACTATGGAGGTTTCTCAGACTTTAATGGAAATGAATATGACATCACAGGAGGAGACACCCCTGATGACTACTACGTTGAACAATCAAATTAATTAAACATGGCTTACATCCCTAAAACAATCGGACACAGTGAAAAGGTAGAACTTCTAAAGCAGGAGGTTCTCAGACTTACTAAGCTAGGATTAAATCCCCGGCACATCTCTACCAAATTGGATATCCCCCCACACAGCGTATACAACTACAAGTCTATGCTACAGAAGGAGGGATATGATCTTACAGCAAAACTGGAGACAGAACTCACTAGAGCTGACAAGATTGTCAAGACAAAAGTTCTGAGATACTATGCGGACAACAGAACCATCACAGAACATGAGGATGTTGATCTCAGCGTAGAGGTAAAGGATACCACGGTATTCATTCCGCTTCTACCAGAAGAGCGGAAGAACGTATTAGTATCATTCTCTGATGAGGGAATACACGTGTCATGGTAACTATATACATCCTCCTCTACATAGTGGGTGCATTCACCACTATGGCGGTAGCTCACAAACTTAAGGACACAGAAGACCATGATGACATAGGTATTATGGGTTTAATGTGGCCAGTACTAATAGCAATAGCACTATTGTTTGGCGTAGTCTACCTTCTATCATACCTTAGCATACTAGTTAAGAAAATAGTAAAGTAAACTTTCTCCGCCCTGTCAAGAGTTAACCTCAGTAGAAATACTGGGGTTTTCTTTTTTCTGGGGACCTTGTAATACACCCACCGGTATACAAAATAATATATATGTGATGTTATGGTTGGGTCCTACCACCACCAACCCCAGCAACAAAAAAAGTTATGGGTACCCCCTAGGTAAGGCAGGGTCCAACCCCATTAACAGACAAAACCCTAAATTTATTTGTCATGAAGAAAGTAATGAAAGTCGTTGGTACTGGTCTTGGTTTGTACTTGACTGGTTGGTTTGTGCTGTGGTTCATTGCAGTGATGTGTGGTGCACCAGCCAACCTTGGTGAATGGAATACACCAGCACGTATATTAAGCGGCATATTTGCAGCACCACTTATTGCTAGTGGTATTGTAGCAATTGCTAATGAACTAAACTCTTAGGGTGGATTGGAGCAGCAGAAATGCTGCTTCATTCTTTTTACCTTCCAACCCC
>Ga0315909_10000456_pt1 | contig 54401 bp, 70 predicted proteins | sample LakEriMetagenome_11_FD_203527 | JGI IMG/M metagenome (GOLD analysis project Ga0315909, IMG submission 203527) | Freshwater fungal communities from buoy surface, Lake Erie, Ohio, United States - Buoy 2 MA125 | ecosystem: Environmental > Aquatic > Freshwater > Lake | place: USA: Lake Erie, Ohio... | reverse complement strand
CCATAATCTAATTGATTTACTGATGTTGGAACAGGAATCCACTCATCAGTTAAAAATCTATTTGACGGTTTGACGTTAAACATATACTTCCAAATGTAGCCATCAGAAGTGGCAATATTACCGTTGGACGAAGTATAATCACCACGTGGTTCTACAGTTGAAGGTATTGAATTATTATTCGACAGACACTTATAAACATTTCTTTCCGATGTCATTACATACATCGGCTTAACGCTTGTTGGATTTAATGTGACAGTCAACGATGCATTACCCGTGTTCGGAGTTGCCGTTACGGTATCACCTCGACCGTATACACCGTTTGAAAGAACAACAACGTTTTGAATAGCACCATTTGAATGCACATAGATTCTAGCATTAGCAGAAGTGTTGCTACTTGCACTAGAGAAAGTAACAAAACTGTTTACACCATAAGAACCTGAGTTAGCAGTTACGGAAAAAACAATTTGTTCATCAGACGTTGCAAGATTTTCTAATGGAACTAAGTCATCATATTGTTTATAGTAAGCGCCTGTTGTCCAATTAACTCTTGGTACAACTAACTCTACGTCATTGCCAGTTATTTTCTTGGCAGCAAACATATTATCCCAAGCGGTTTTTTCATCAAAAATTGTATCGTCAATTGTTGACGGATTTGCTTCGTTTGGGTACGCAATATGGTTTCCCATAAAAACATATCCAATTTCAGGAGCAGGTTCATAAAACGATTCTTTGAATTGAACCGCAGCAATATAAGCTAGTTTTTTAGAAGTTACTGATGGCATAATTTTTTATTTATTATGGTATTGGAACGTATCCATTTAATACTATCACTACATTTGCAAGTCTTTCAATCGCAGCTTGCAAAGTTGCGGGTGGTGATGTCGCCCACAAATCAGTTGAAAGATTCGCCGCCGTATAAGCCTCGGCCGTATTAGCGGCAGCAAAAGCACCATTTGCATAAATCGCAGCAGAATTGGCCACATCTGATGGAGTATTAGCGGCAATTGCTGTTCCATTAGCAGCATCAAATGCTGAGTTCGCATGAATAAATGCCGCCGTAATATTATTGTTCTGTGTTACATTTGTTCCTGCTGATACATTAGCTGCATCAAATGCCGAATTGGCATGAATGAATGATGCGGTGATACTGTTGTTTTGAGTAACGTCAATTCCAGCAGATGCATTTACAACATCAAATGCTGAATTAACTTGTATGAATGCTGAATTCGCATGATTAAACGCAGAGTTTGCATATGAAGAAGCAGATGTACTTCCTATCTCATCATAATTTGTTCCGTCATTGGTAAATGTCCATTTATCATTAGATTCATTCCACAAAATATAAACATTTGCAGAACTACCTCTATCAATTTCAAATCCGGCGTTTAAAGATGGTGCTGATGACTGATCAATTGCGGCATTTAAGGTTAGAATATTGTCTGCGACTAAAACAGTTTGTGTATTAGCATAAGTCGTTACACCCGTTACTGTTAAATTTCCAGTAATAGAAACATCACCCGTTACTATTCCACCACTATTGGCGCTTAAAGAATTATTAGCACGAATGAATGCAGCATTTGCATGATTGAATCCACTATTTGCTTGAATGAATGAAGAGTTAGCATGATTAAACGCCAAGTTTGCCTGGCCTTGAGTCACATCCATTAGTGTATCTAATGTTTTCACAGACATTTTTTTAGAAACTGCCAAACCAGTCTGTGTATCCGTCACCAGTAAAAATGTTTTTTCCGTATTCGACGACGGAGTTGTTAGTTCGGTTAGTTCTGATAATTTAACTGTTGTCATTTGAAAGCCTAATCGGTTGTAAATGTAAAACCATCTTCCGTTTCTATCTCATCACCATTTTCTGTATAAACAGATTTTGGAATGTAAGAGAATATTGCTGTTTGTAAATTTGCAGTTTGTGTAAACGCACCAGCAATTGTAGTTAACTCTGCATTACTAAATGCTCCACCAACTCTTTCGATTGTAAACACTGCATTTGTATAAGAACCTGTAGATATTGGTGATGTGTTCTCAAAATATATTAAACTTGTGTATGTATTTGAAATCGATGGTGCTGAGAATACATTATAAATGCCGTTAGCATACACAGATACATTCATAATATGACCTGTGGTGTTTACAAATACACGGGCATTCGTCACATTTGCTGGGCCGTTTGTATCACCAGAGAAATTAATCCAACTATTAACGCCAATAGCACCTGTATTTACAGTAACATTAGCAACTCCACCAACATGTTTAGGTGTAATCGTAGGTGGATAATAATATGCACCGTTGCTAGTAACTGTTACTTTACGAATTGATCCGTTAGAAGGATAAACTTCTACTGTGCCAACTGCTGCTGTATTTGTCTCAACAAAGCCAACATCAATAATTGCAATCGTCTGTGTATTTGCTACACCAGCAGTCGTAAACACCGCATTAGTCAAGACATTACTGTTTGCTGTAAATACTACATTACCAGTATGTAAACCATTTGCCGTTGTCGAAACAATCAAATTGGCAAGATTACTTGTGTTTGCATTATATGACAGTGCAAACTGTGTGCCGTTTCCATTTGATGTTACACCAGTGTAGGTGTGAACAACAGGACCCATTACAATAGAAAACACTGCATTTGTATATGACAAAGTTGAGATAGCAGCAGTATTTTCATAATATCTCAAGTCAGTGTAGACATTTGAAATATTAGGTGTTACAGTGTAAATACCATTTGCAAACAGAGACACGTTTACAATGTGTCCAGTTGTGTTTACATATACACGGGCATTTGCTATATTAACAGACGCATCAGGCGTACCAATTGGGAATGAAATCCAACTGTTTACCGCAACAGCACCAGCATTTGCTGTGATAGTATGAATACCTGGAGTCAAACTAATATTGTCACCATTTGCATACAAACCAATTCTATTTATTTGAACTCTGGTAATAGCACCCGCAGTATTAGAGAATACTTCAACATTTGCAGGTGTATTCGCACCACCACCAACAATCTTCAAGAATCCATTAGCATATCCTGTACCACCAAAACTTGGTAGAAGTGGTAGAACTTGCGTGATGGATACGGGAACGCTGTTTGGCGTTGCTGTTGGGGCGGTTTTGTAAAGTCCCGGCTCCGTAACAGTAATTCTACGAATTACCCCATTTGATCCATAAACTTCAATCGTCGCATTAGCATTGACAATAGGATTACCACCAGAGAATATAACGAATCCATTTTGATGAGATGCACCATTAAATGTTATCGCAGGATTTACAGAAACATTAGGACCCACACCAGTAACAGAAATTGGCCATGTATTCGGCACACCAATCAACTGTCCAATAGTAGTTGGACGATCTGCGGTAGTAATTGTAAAGACTGCATTTGTATATGAAGCAGTGGAAATAGGTGCCACATTTTCATAGTATATCAGATTTGTATAAACATTTGAAACCTCTGGAATACTACGATAGAATCCATTTGCATATATCGTCACATTCTCAATATGACCCGTTGTATTGACAAAGATACGTGCATTGACTGAATTTGATGATGTATTGTATCCTAGATATCCATCAAGATTTATCCAACTATTTACGGCAACAGAACCATCGTTTGCTGTAATTGAAGTTACTCTTAAAGAATTGGCGTATAAACCTTTATCCTTTATAGTCACACTACGGATCGAACCATTTGATGGATAAACTTCGGCAGTCACTACAGTAGGTTGATTTGAGTATCTTAATGTTGCGATTGTAAAGACTGCATTAGTATAAGATGATGTTGCTATTGATGCTGTATTTTCAGCATAGATTAGACTTGTGTAAACATTTGAGATTGTAGGTGGATTAAAGTACACGCCGTTTGCATACATCGTGACATTCATAATGTGTCCGGTTGTATTAACAAACACACGGGCATTTGCAGCAATCAAATTGCTTGAACCAATTATACCAATGTTATTACTGAAGTTAATCCAACTGTTTACACCAACTGCACCTGCGTTTGCTGTGATTGTAGCAATGCCAAGATCATTGAATACGATTGTACCGTTTGAATGTCCTAATCCATTATTGACAATTGACATTGTATGAACAACAGAGTTTGGTGTTGTATTTGGGAACAGAACAACATTTGACTCATACAATCCAGAATCACTTACAGTAATAGAACTTGAATTAACTGAGCCATTACTAGAATACACATCAAAAGATATCTGTGTTTCTCTTACAGGCGCCCCACCAATTGGTATAAGTTTACCTTTTGTATATCCTCTACCAAGATTTGTTACTGTTACAGTGTTTGAATAGAATACTAGATGTGGATCTGTAAAAGGTTCTGCAATAGGTTTATCAGAATATAATCCTCCAGAAGTAAGAGAAACTCTTCTTAGAGCGCCATTTGATGGGTAAACTTCAGCGTTCGCAATTGCAACTATACCTTCTTCAACATTCTTAAACACGATGATGCCGTTTGAATATCCAGAACCATTGTATCCTGGTCTAATTGAAAGACCTGTTATAGTGCCACCACCATTTGAGAAAACTAAATTACCGTTTACATATCCGTTTCCAGAGTTCGCAACCGCAACATTCGCAACCTCACCAATGGTTAACATTATCGTATTACTCAAAATTGTATTAACAGTTCTAATTTCACCATTAACTGCAATTTTTGTCAATCGACTTACTGGTTCTATAATTCCTAAATAAGCTGCCGTGTTGAACTTTGTATTAATTCCAGTAACTATAATACTACCATTTCCAACATTAACTCGGCCGCCAATTGTTCTAAACTGCTCATCTGTAGTGATGTTTTTCTTTTTAACAAGAATATCTTCGCCTTCAATTACTTGCGACTTTTTGTATTCGGAATAATCTACCATTCCAACAGGATGTAGAAGTTCTTTTAATATTTTCTTGTATTTAAAAAACTCAACTTTTGATGATAAGACATAAGAGTAGTCAACATAATAATCTTGACCCTGAATCTTTCTTTCCATTGAAGAAATAATAGAATCAGATGTTGTCCATCTTCCCTCTGTGGTAACATAAGATTGTTCAACTTCTGCTCTAACTTTAGCGCCAACTCCGGTAGCACTTTCAATCACACTAACGGGAATAAATTCATATCCTGATCCTGGATCAACAACATCAACTGTAACAATAGAACCAATAACACCATTACCTGAAGGTTGCAACTGTTCACCATCTGAAGCAATAGAAGCGATTTGTATATTTGCACCAACGCCTGTTGGAGAAGAAACAGTTACAGTCGGAAAATTGTTTTGAATGTATCCATGACCACCTTTAGGATAATAATTAAATACCCCAAGTTTTTGATTTGAGTGTGCTTTATTAAATGGATTAGAGGAAATGCCGTCTATATCTTTAACAGATAGAACTGTGTCTGATGTAATGGTTGCAACCATTCTAGACTCACCATTAACATCAATTATATCTCCAACTTTTAATTCATTTGTAAATGAAGTGCCAGTTCCTTGCAAAGAGGAAGAGGGCGGTGCACCAGATAAAGACACTGTGCCAGAAACTCGGGCATTTGCAACATCGACTCTTACAATAGAACCAATAGCGTTGACGCTACCAACAACAGCAGCGCCGCCTTGGCCAAAAGTCATAATTGGATTCTGACCAAAAACTATTTCATCACCAACTTTATATCCATTTCCACCATCATTAATTTTAAAAGAACCGATTGAGCCTAAACTTTTTACGGTTCTATAATTTGTGTTTGGTCCATACAAGGCGCCAAATGCATCCAGAGAAACTGGAACATCTAATGGAACACCAGTAATAAGAATTTTTACATTGGTAATTGGTCCAACAGTTAAACGATCAAAAGATAAAGCATCAATAAGTCTAGTGCTTGCATTTTCACCAGTAGGTATATTTGCGTTTACGAATCCATAGTTTGTGCAACTAATTACAGTGTTCGCTGCATGAATACTACCATTAAATGAACCTATAATGTCGGTTGATACTAAAAAATTGTTTGCTGACTTTGTACCACTAACATCAATACCATCAACGAATGCCTCAATAGCATAAATTCCATTTCCTGATGGAACAATAGGAGATGTGTTTGTAAATACGGCACCACCTACCAACGATACTATGGAAGATAATGTTCCAGAGAAAATCTCTGAAACAGTTCCTATGGCATTTACAGAAGAGTTTCCGCCAAATACAGTAACTTTATCGCCTACAACATATCCACTTCCACTATTAACAACGGTAAATCTTTTAATTACAGAGAATGATGAAGCACGAACTTCAATTAGTTCGTCATTTGCATCTAAAATTGGAATTGATACTGTCTCACCGTTTAAGAATGTTCCTCTACGAGATTTAGCATTAACCAAAAGTTCAACTGGCAAACCTAGATTGAATGTGTCTGAAATAATTCTACGATTGGCATCCTCAATAATAGCACTAGCGCCTGATGACAATCCTGTAACTTTACGATTTACAAATAGTTTAAAATCAAAATCAGAAAAATTGACTCTTATAGTTGCGCCATTTGTAGGAGCAGTGTTAAAAATTAATTTACGATATTCTTTGTTGATAACATAATCTACAAGATTTTCTTTAGTTATACCATCAATAGAAACGGATACCTGGTCCACATCAAATTGTTGTGGAAGAACAAACGTTTTTTGTGTGCCATTACCACTGTATAAAGAGAAAACGTCAGTATTAATACGAAGTTTGTTATCAACTGTCCACTTACTTGCTGATGGTTTCAGTACATTATTTTTAGGTAAAAGAACTTCTAAATCTTCACCAAACACCAATTGAAATAATAACTTAAAGGAATTTTCTGCACCCTTTGTTCTATAGAGTTCAACAAGATGCTTGAAGAGAAGTGCCTTGTTCGCCTGAACATCAGCAGGTATTAAAGCACCGTATGTGTTATAAAAACTCTGCTCAAAACTATCAATTGATTCATCAACATCTTTGATTGTACGTAGATTCTTGGCTACAGTTGCCAAATCATTGATTTCTGATCCTTGTTTTTGTTCCAGAAACTCATAGTATGCTTGTAGAAACGCTACGAACTTTGGATATTCGTCACGTACATATTCAGGTACCTGTCCGTTTACAAGTATAGACGTTTTTAAATCAGTAGTCATTTTGCTGCTTGTAGAGTTGTACTAATAGATGTTGGATCATTCTCATCAATCGTGATGATGTTATTTTTGATTGTACTTAGTATACCTTTTTCTGACTCAATTGAAAGACGAATATCGCCATCAACAGAATCAACATCTTTAATTAGAATGTTTGAAATCTTCACGACTCCGGTATCATAATCAATCTCACCAGCATTATCATCTACAATTTGACGCTGTGCTCTAGCATCATAATATACAGTACGAATAGTACCAACACGACCATCAATAACTGCCGTAGCAGATGCTCCATAACCACCTCCACCAGAAATAGTAACAGTAGCACGTGTGTAATCAATACCACGATTCGTCACATCAATACTTTGAATTGCTCCATTCACGATTACAGCAACAGCGTTTGCACCTTCACCATCACCCTCAATCGTCACTGTTGGTTGACTAATGTATCCCTGACCAGGATTGATTACTTTGACTGCACTAATACCAGAAAATGATTGTGGTATTTCATCAAATTGCACTGAACGATCTATACCTTCAGCATCAGCAACGGTAAAGAATGTTGATTCAAGTTTATTACCAATTGTGCCTCTACGGAGTGGTACACCAAAATCAATCGTATATGGAACTGCTGCTGTCACATCAGGTGTAATTCTTTTCTGTACACGTGTAACAATTGTGCTGCCTAAAATAGCATTTCTATCTACAGCATCAATTGCATCTTGAACTCTTGACTCTACAAACTTGCCAGAGAACTTGTCAAGATAAGTTGTTTTGTATTGTAAAATGGCATTTCTGATTGCTGTCTTTAGTTGTTCTTCCGTAAGTGTAGTTTTATTTTTATCGTAACTTACATCAGCGGAAATCAAAAGATACAGATATTCTGGATCACGAATGATTGTTTGCACTGCAACCACCGCTTTAGGCTTGATAATCTCATCAATGATTCTTTGCTTCTCTGTGTCCGACAAATAGTAATTTTCTTTTGGTCTTAGTGCAACATACACAGTGCCAAAAGTTGGTGGCGTTTCATCTTCACCGCCCCAAACAGATACAGACGTTATAGCAGGATAACTCTTTTGAATGTATGTCTCATAATCTTTAAACGTCACCAGACGATTCTGAGTTGTAAATTGTAATGGCGCAGCAAACTTAATATTGTCCACTGATTCACGATCTGAACCACCAGCCGCCTCTGATACAGGATCAATAACAAAGTTTGATAATGTATTATTCAAAGAATCTGTAACTGTTCCAGTGGCAACAAAGTTGTTTGCTTTATTTGACGCATCACCATTTGTTACCAAATAACTGATATTAACAATCGCTCCATCAGGAAGTTTCTTGCCAATCACGTTGTCGCCAAAATAGATTTGATATTGTTGTGCTTTGCCCTCTTGTAAGTAAAAAACTTCAGATTGAGTATTTGTATTACTTGCGTCTGTGGCCAAAGAATATACGGAAATCTCTGTGTTTGTTGATGAAGGCTGAACTGTTATTGAAATAGTTGTAGTATCTACACTATCATCTGGCAAAGTAAAAATCTGTTTTGGATTTGTGGCTTGATTGTGATTATATGAATATGTTACCAACTGTCCTTCATAAATTGGAAGATTCACAAAAGAAAAACTTGTATTTGATTTTGTTACTTTTGTTTCAGCTAGTGTTACAAACGAATAACTTATACCATCAATATCGTTTGATAAGAATCTAAATCCTTTTGGTAGAGTTAAAGTAGATGATGTATTTGAATTGGTATTTGCAGTAAAATTGATTACAGCACGTGGTGCTTTACGTGAATAAGGAACATAGCCTAATGTTTTAGCATGTGATATTACAGATTCACGAAGCAATGCAGTATCCATAAATGCTTCATTTGCCACCATATTCAGATAATATGCCTGATAATGTGTATTATAAGCAAGAATATCTAATAGAACGGATAGACCAGAACCTTCAAAGTCATAGTCAGTAAACTCTGATTGCTGATTTAAAAATGTTTTTAGATTTTGCTTGATCGTATCAAAGTCAAGCTCGGTTATTCTTAAACGATCTGCCATTTTTATCTAATTCTCTCTAAGAAGAAATCAATGGTAATTGGATTTGGATTATTTACAATCATAAAAGTTAGTGTCACCGCATATAAGTTGTCGTCTGGTGATGCTTGTGCTCTTATATTAGTTACGGAAACTCTAGGTTCATAATTACCAATTGTTTCCCATAACGCTCTTTCTAATTGTGCTGCCACCAACGGATCAACGTTTTCAAATAAAAGACTTCTAACACCAGAACCAATTTCTGGACGAAATGGACGTTCATAGAAGTTGGTAGAAACTAGATTCTTAACTGAGTTTATAATTGCATATTCGTTGATATGCTTAGACACATCTTTTTTTACAGGATGTGAATTAAAGTTTAAATCCAAATCTCTGAATATTCTTTCAGATGATATTGCTGGATTTCTTGATGTTATTGTGGTTGCCATTTTGTATTTATTCAACCTCCAGCAAAAACATTACCAGAACCAGAAGTCAGTGTGTGTCCAGAATATGCATCACCGACTCTTCCAACGCCTTTTCCATTGACAAATACTGTGCTAGAATATGAAGTCAAAGACACTGTATGTGGCACACAACTATCACCAGACGGTATTAAGTGAACTTGACATAAATCACCAGCACGAACGGCACCGATACTATTCACAAATACATCAGAAGAACCTTGATCCGTGACAGTTGTGGTATCACATCCGTGACCTGTAGATATAGAATCTGTTCCACTTTTTCTTGAAACTGCTGGCATATTAGTTTAGATTAATTGTTTTACCATTGATTATAATATCACCAGTTACATCAAGTCTATAATTACCATCAACATATATTTGAACATCACCTTTGATGTATACTTTCTCATTACCAACAACAACTTCAAACTTATCTTTTTGTATTCTTTCTGAACGTGAACCGTCTGGTGCCCATTCAGTATATGATCCCGAACGATGATATACATGAACACGCTCTGCACCTTTTGTATCATCAAACTCTAATGCATGACCTGATTCAGATTCATACACATTGTTGTATGGATACTTTGCAGCATAGTAAGACGCAGGCTCAACTTTACTTGCTCGTTTTGCTTTCTTTGCCGCTACAATCTCTGATGGATAATCTGAATCGTTTCGTGCTAATCTAGATGTTGTTGGTTCATCCAGTTTACGTGGATAGTTTGTTGCTGACTCATAAGGTTTTACTGGCGCAGCAGCAAGTTCTGTGCTTGTTCTTGGATCTTGAAATGCTCTTTGTGGATTGCCCGCTTCTAATGGTATACTAGGAAACATACCCATCATTACAGGTTCTTGTGCATTTTCATCATCAACAAAAAAGCCAAATACCATATCACCTTCTTTAGGTGTGTAAACATTTGACATGTTTATTGGTATGCTAGGCACAGCCCACGGTAACATGTTCGTTGGTAGTTGCATTTTATTTTGAGAATGCCAACCAATACAACGAACACGACAACGACCCAACTTTAATGGATCTTGTCTATCTTCAACAACACCAACCCACCAAACAAAATTACCTTTACCCGCAAAATCGTATGCAGCATCACTCATTATGATTCCTTCAACAACTCATTTTGTTGCGGATTGCTTGTATAAACTTGAAGATCGTTTGTAGAATCAGTTGCAATCTCAATCAAAGTTTCATGCTTATTATTTGTCAATGTGTGCCTTGCCGCTACTATTAAATATTTACCATTCAAAGAAACATCCTCATTTTGTGAACCTTTATTTTTACGATTGAAGCCAGATGTCAAAACATCCACGTTGAAGCCAGATGTTAATTGGAAGTTTCCTGGCATAATAACTTTCATTCTCTTAGCAATTAGATTCTTGAAAATTGCTCGTCTTTGAAAAGCAAAGTTCTCATAATCTTCCACTTTTGAAATAGATTCTGGATCTTTCTTCTTTATGTACGAACTCTTTTTTCTATTTGCACCAAAAATACTTAACACTTTACGTGAATCAATTGCTGTTATATTTGTTGTATTGTCTTTGTTGTAAATAGTTGTCTGATTAGGATTTTTATTCAAATGATCCATTGTTTTGTAATGATCAGCAAACGTAATATTCTTTTCACTAAAACTTCCAGTAATTGGATCAAAACCAATAAACTTGCCGGCATTCACACCACTACGAATCTTATCAATAGAATCGTTTTGTAAAATTAATTCATAACCTCTAGCACTACTCATCTCATCAAGAGAGTCATTTTTAGATAAGTTTTTTGGATCAAAGTTGATTCTTAAAATAGAATCTTTTTTCAAAAGACTTGATAAAGAAACGTAGTTGTAACCAATTATGTTGGAAAAGAAAACAAAACTTGGCGCATTTCTACTGTCCACTGATCGTCTGGCACACCATTCTATTGCTTCCATCGGATGTAAGTTCGGTACAACTACTTTTTTTATTCCAGATGTATTCTCAATGATGCCTCTTTCATTGTTTTCTAACTTCAAATACGTTGAAAGAATCTTCTTTGCAATTTCTGAATACGGCATTTGATAACTTTGATTTACTCTCTGCTGACTTGAAAATACAAACTCATCGGCAATAAAATGTAAAACATATTTCTCAGTGGATTGATTGACGTTTCTACGATCGGTTTGCTTGTATATTCTAAATGATTTGGTAAATGGAATAAAGTTTGAACTCTTCTCTATATTAAAGTAAATAACTTCTGAACCATCAAAGTTGAGTTCTTTTGATAGACCAATGGTGTCAGTTATCAATATGTTTCCAGACATCATTGGTATAAACAAAGAATCATATATGTTTATTTCATCATATAGAGGAGCAACATCAATGGCTCCACCTTTGGTCATGATGGAAATCTGCTTTACTTTAAACTGTGTGGAATCTTTTAGTTCAATAGACATTACTTAACTATCTCTTTAAACTCATCAAATACATCAGATACAAACTCAGGTTTTAATAATTTAATTTTTCTTTTGGCTTCATTCACTTCCATTTCATAGTCATAATAAGTCAATTTCTCTTTACTTACAGTTTCATTTATAATTGTTCCATTATTCAAAGTGTATGGCGTTGTTCCAACAATAAGATTGGTATAAACATCTGCTGTGATGCGGATTCTTTCTTTTATCGTTTTACTATCGGCAGTTATCGCTGTTGAAGTTCTTGTATTAACTTGATAATAAGAATGAATATTATTCTGACTTTGTGCCCAAGTTAGACCTGTTTGAACTGTGGTGTTTGCGGCTCCATTGGCTGCATACTTGTCATTAACGTATTGAATAAAATTAGGATATGATAATGGCCAATCATATTGTGGATCAATTATATTATTGAAGTTTAAAACAATCCAATGACGTTCTGAACTACCATATATTTTGTAAGCTATTGTTTCTGGTGTATCAGAATCTTTTATCTCATATGGATAAAAAATATTAGAGTTTTCTTTTAACGTTTGCTCAAAAGCAAAACGAGTTGTGATGTTTGTTACTACATCTAAACCATCATTATTTGAATCAACACTATAAAATGTTGATGGAAAAAAATTAAAATAGTTGGCCATTTATCTCGGTACGCCTACGTTGTTATAACTAGGAACTGAATGTGTAGTAGCACCAGTTGTGGCTGGTGTTGAAAAAGGATTCTGTGCGCCAATAGCAGAATCAAAATCTTCTTTGGTAAGATAGGTTGTTTCTCTAAACTGAAGAGACATTTGAATACCAACTGGCATACCTGTACGACCTATATCTGGATTGTTTTCACCTGGCACTTCATACGCTGCCCAACCACGTGGTGCATAATTTACTTGTATGCTTTCAAGAACACAAGATGCGATTGGAGGTATATTTGGATTTTGACGACCTGCATAGTAGAACTGAATATCAAACTCTGAAGGTGGTATCAAAAGACCAGATTGTTTACCTGAGATTTTCTCAAGTTCCGGTGCTTGATGAAATCTAAAACGATCAATAATTTTTTGAACTTCTAATGCTTCTGCTTCATCACGTGGCCAAAAGAAAAACTCAAACTGAAATGAACGAAAGTCTGGTGAGTTATAGATCAATTCTAACATAGGATTTACAACACGACCAGTTACACCAAACACACCTAAACGAGTTGTGTCTTGTGCGCCAGTTATTCCACCAATAACTCTTTCACCTAATGTTTGTAAAGCACCAGTTTTCTTGATTGCTTCCAATGCTGCTCTGCCGCCACCATTTTTATAAGTGTCTACCAAACCTGGTAATGCCACAAGTGCTTGTCCTAATAGTTCTTTACCTGGAGAAAGGCCATCATATGACTGGCGACTATCAAACTGAATTGTATCTGGCATGTACAGAGCAATTGAATCTGTTGTCAATTGTGTGCTGTTCATAAAGCCAAAAGGTGATTTGTCTGTTATCTTTTTTACAGACTTTGTAATGTTATCATTTGCTTTCTGTTCGCCACCTAGAGATACTTGAGGTGGATTATTTGTATTTACCCAATTCTCAATACCAGAACCAATTTTTCCAATAGCACCACCACGACTTATCAAACCTTTGGTGCCAGTTGAAATTAGATTCTCAACACCTCTATTAATTTTTTCGGCAAAAGAGTTTTTAATTTTACTTGAAGATATGCTGTTTGATACAGACATTCCTTTAGACAAACGATCTTGAATATTTTCTTCAGCGCCTTTATCAAATACTTGACCACCACGATACTCAACTGAAAATTGAGTATTCTTTTGCTGACGAACAAAGAATATCATGTAGTGACCTTTGTCTGCACTGCCCACATCTAAAGGATACTTTAAAGAGTTTTTCTTGAACTTGCTATCTACAGCATCAAGGGCTGAAAGTGGTCCAAAAGTACGCTTATCATCATGATTGAAACGAATGTCTGAGAGACCGAAAAATGCCATGGAGATTCCTATTTGTTGACTAGATAGTATTTATGTCAAACAAAGGTAGATTTAGACCGAAAAACCCACAGAAATATAAAGGTGATCCCAATAATATCATCTATAGGTCCACGTGGGAAATAAAGGTAATGAATTATTTAGACCAGAATCCAAACGTTATTTGGTGGGGTTCTGAGGAGTTGGTCATACCCTACATCAGTCCAGTGGACAAAAGAAAACACAGATACTTTCCCGACTTCGTTGCTAAAATGCGTAAAGCAGATGGTACAGTTATGACCTATGTGATAGAAGTCAAGCCAGATAAACAAACTCGTCCACCAACACAAACACGTAAGACAAAGACTTTTCTACATGAAGCCATTACGTATGAGGTGAACAAAGCCAAGTGGCATGCAGCAACGGAGTTCTGTAAAGATCATGGCTGGCAGTTCCAGATTCTCACAGAAAAGCATCTAGGTATAAGATAAATAAAAGATGGCGAAACGACTAATAGATAGAATTAAGGAATCCCTTGCTAAGACAGGATATGTTCCACGCACTCAGCAAGCAAGAGCGTGGCTAAAGTCCAAAGTTCCAGCACTTAGACCCACTAAGGGTGATTTGATGCGTGATAGGGAACGACTAAAAAATCAGTCTATCATAGGTCGTATGTACTTTTATTATTATGATCCAAAGACGAAAGATTCGTTGCCATATTACGACAGGTTCCCATTGGTAATTCCAATAGAACGATACTCAGACGGGTTTTTAGGGTTGAATTTACATTACATTCACCCAAAGCGACGAATCATTCTTCTAGACAAATTGAGTACGATTCTAACGGATCGTAATTATGATGAAGGTACCAGATTCAGAATCAGTTATGATTTTTTGAAACGAGCATCTAAAATCTATGAGGCTACACCATGTATCAAACGATACTTGTCTAGTCATGTGCAATCTCGTTTTCTTGAGATTACCGCAGATGAATGGGACATTGCCGTCATGTTACCAGTAGAATCATTTGCCAAAGCAAGTACCAGCAAAGTCTGGTCAGACTCAGAGGACAAATTTTAATGTCGTTTTCACCAAATCTATTTTTATCAAACATCAAAGGCAAAGATGGCTTAGCACGTCCTTGCCGCTATGAAGTTATACTGCCAATACCTGGATATGTTGGTAACTCTGTCAATAATTCTATTATTGAAAAAATATTGAATCTACCTAATTCAGCATTCTCAGATATATCGGATGCTATAGGTGAAGCCATAGGACAAAAAGGTGACGCCAAAAAAAGTGCTAATCCTGGAATGACTCGTTATCTTGCACTTCAATGTGAAACTGCTGAACTACCAGGTAAAACAATACAAACTGAAGATGTTAAGATTTATGGTCCTACATTCAAAGTGCCATATCAAACTCAATATCAAGAAACATCTTTTACATTTTTATGTACGAATGAATTCTATGAACGCAAGTTATTTGACAAATGGCTAGAATCTATTATGCCAACAGATACAAACAACTTGCGTTTTCCAAAAGGAGATGGTAGAGGAAGTTCTGGATACATGACGCAAATTACTATAACACAATTTGACGATACTATCAAGCAAATCTATGCAGTAAATCTCATTGATGCTTTTCCAATCAGTGTTGCTGCTCAGCCACTAAGTTGGGCAGAAGAAGGATTTCATAGAGTGACTGTTCAATTTGCTTATCAAAGATATGAAACGATTTACGAAGGAAAATATAATTTTGGTTCTGCGATAACTTCCATACTTGGAACAGGAGCTGCCAGATTATTATCATTTTAATTTAACGTGAGGACATTATGTTACCTAAAATAGATGTACCAATTTATGAATTGACTTTACCGTTGACAAATAAAACAATTAGATTTAGACCATTCTTGGTCAAAGAAGAAAAGATTCTTTTGATGGCAATGGAATCAGAAGAAGCAGATTCGGTTCTATTAGCAGTCAAACAAATACTAACAAACTGTTGTTTAGATGATTTAGATATAGAAGATTTACCAATTACAGATATTGAATTTCTGTTTCTAAATCTTCGTGCCCGTTCAGTCAATGAAGTTGTAGAATTACCTTATCGTTGCAATAATAAAGTTACAAAAGACGGTGAAGAGAAAGAATGTGGAAACATCGTCAAACTTGAGATGAACTTACTAGAGATTCATCCAGAAGTTCATGAAAAGAAAATAGACAAGATTGAACTAAGTGACAAGATGGGTATCTTGATCAAGTATCCATCATTCAAAATGGTAGAAGAAGCACAGAAACAAGATGGTTCAGAGGTAGACAAACTCATGAACATTCTTGTGGCATGTATTGATGGCGTATATACCGAAGAAACTATTTTCTATTCTAAAGACGTGCCAAAGAAAGAACTAATGGAGTTTATTGAAAACTTGACCAGAGACCAGTTTGGTAAGATTCAAGAGTTCTTTGAGACAATGCCTAAGATCAAAAAAGATGTAGACTTTCATTGCTCTAAATGTGGATACGAAGAAAGAATTAGTATAGAAGGTTTACAAAGTTTTTTCGTATAACCGTTTGTTATGATAATTTGAAAAATTATTTTGAAACCAATTTTGCATTGATGCAGCATCACAAATATAATCTACATGATATTGAAAATATGTTGCCATGGGAAAAAGGTGTTTATGTGACTATGTTAGTCAACTTCATCAAAGAAGAAAACGAAAAATTACAACAAGAAAAGATTTCCAATAAGAGATAAAAATGGCATCATTTTCAGATTTAGTTAGAGCACAAAGACAATCAGGTAAAAGTGTAGTTACATCTTTATCTGGTGCGTACAATCAAATGAACATGCAGAAGTATGATCCACGAAATGCTTTGTTTAGCAAAGGTGGACTAATGACTTCTTTGTTTCCTGGTCTGAAAGGATATCAAGCATCACCTGTATCAGGTAAATCACCATCATCTTTAGTCTCACAACAAGTGGGCGGTTCACCAACTGCATTGAGTTCCATAGCCCGTGATGCAAGAATCAGTGCAAGAAACTCTATGGCATTACCATCTATCGCAAGAAATATGTCACAGATGGTTCGCATTTGGGGCGGAACACCGGCAAAATATTTTGACAAAGCAAGAGAAAGAGAAACAGCATATGAATCAAAATATGGCGGTGCTAAAAAAGGTTTGCCTGGCTTAGGCAAGTCTGCTGGTGGTGGTGGATTCAATATTATGGGAATGTTAGGTGGTGCATTTGGTGGTATTGGAAGTGTTCTTGGTAGTGTAGTTGGTGGTGTTGGTAGTGTAATCGGTTCTATTCTTGGTGGAATTGGAAGTTTACTTGGCGGTGCAGCATCAGGAATATTTGGTATACTAAGCAGTGCATTAGGTGGCATGGGAATATTTGGTGTAATTCTTGCAGCGGCCAGTGGATTCGTTCTCTATCAAATATTCAAAAATGCAGATTTCTCTGCATTAGGAAAAGGTATAAATGGAACATTAGAATCAATTCAAGGCGCTCTTTCTGGAATATTCAAAGACGTTGATGATGTTTCAGGAAATAAACTGAGTAAATTTATCAATGATGTAAAAGAACAATTCAAAGAAGTCACAATTAGAATAACATCAGCATTAGAAGTTGCAGCAGAAACACTAATGAAATTTGGTGCTGCTGTGTTGAAAGATTTTGGCGGATATTTCAAAAACTTCTTTGAAGAAAACAAAGGTAAAATATATGCCTTGATGGCAATCGGTATAATGGGTCCTAGAACATTACTAACTTTACCTGGTGCAGCCATTACAGCAATTGCTGGTGCAGTAGGTGCGGCAACAGGTGAATATGATTTAGATACTTTGGAAAAACAAAAACAAGCCAAACTTAAAGATTTGGAAGAATTTAGAAAAAATAAAACAAGAAATGTACAAACTGATTTTGAGGGTTATGAAAGTGTTTCCGATAAAGAATATGAGAAAAAACTAAATGAATCAATAGGAGCATTAGATAAAAAAATAGAAGAGAAAAAATCTAGAACGAGTAATTTTCAAACTGCACTAAATGAGTTCAGCACAGAGAATTTGGCAACTCAATATGGTGAACGAGTGAATCAAAAAATGGCAGCAACTACAGGAGCATCATCGGCTCCTTCTCCAGCTGGACCATTATCTGGAGCAAATCTACTTGATATGATTGGTGCAAAAGAAGGCGGTAAGATGGGTTATGATGCTGCCAATAAAGGCAAAGCTGGTGATATGCCAGGAGGTTATCCAGGTCTTTCAAAATTGACTGTAGGACAAGTCATGCAAATGCAGTCAAGAAAAGAAATTTTTGCTGCTGGTAGATATCAAATTATTCCAACAACACTTGCAGGATTGGTTGCAAGAAAAGTTGTAAAACCCGAAGATCAATTCAGTCCTGTCGTTCAGGATAAATTGGCAATGGAACTGATCAATAAGAGAATGAAAGATGCGGGATCGGATCCAGTAAGACAACAATTTGAGTTATCAAAAGAATTTGCGTCAATTGAAAATCCATATACAGGATCATCATATTATGCTGGCGATAAAGCAGGAAATAAATCTTTGATCACAACAAATCAAATGCAAACAGCACTTAGAGGTGGAAACATAGGCGGTGATACACAGACAGCATCAGCACCACCAACTCCTTCTAGAACAGCATCAAATCAAGCACCAAAACCATCTGCATCAGATTCAGTTGCATCTTTAGCGGCAGATCAAATTACAGCATTAGATAAAATGATGGGTGGCCAGCTAATGAAAGGTTCTACAACTTTAGCTGATATGCTTAGAGATATTACTAGAGAGTTCATGAGTAATCCTACATTTGTTGATAGTTCACAGACAGTAAACAATAACATGCCACCAGGACTTTCTTCAGCAGTAACAGGCAGCGCATATAATCCTGATGTTACTGTAATGATGACAGAAAAACTAATAGTAGGAAAATAAAAACGGCACCCGAAGGTGCCGCCGCAAAGGACCCAGATAAAGGAGGTCAGTCCTCTGCTAAAGACTTGAAGTAGTCTAGTTCATCATCATCTAAATCAGGTGAAGTCTTTGGTACAAAGCCATCATCAATTGCTTTTGTTTTAGCAACAGGAGCAGCACCATCTAGACCAAGCACCTTGTCAAGTTTTGCTTTCAATACATCATATGGCTTGAAGTGTTTTGGATCAAGAAAATCTTTTAGTGAATATTCTTTTTTCCATAATGCTTCAAGTTTAGCATCATCACCATCAAACAGTGCAGTAGCAGATTCAAACTCAGACTTGTCATAGTTACGATAGCCTTCAACTTGACGAATCTTGATTTTGAAGTTAGCACCTTCCCAGAAGTCAAAAGGATTGATTGCCTTTTCATCTTCAAATTGTGGATTCATTGCTTCAGTAATCTTATCAAAGATTTTCTTACCAAACTTGTACAGACGAACTTGACCTTCGTTCTCTGGATGTTTAGGGTCAGAAACAATTAGAACATTAGCAATGTAATGGAGACGGCGTTTCTGTTTACGTGCAATTTCTTTGTTTGCTTCAATACCAGAGTTCCACAAAATTGAATTGTGTTCTGATACTGGATCTTTTTGATTGATGGTAGTCAAAGAGTTTTCAATATACCAACCACCTGGACCTTGAAAGCCGTGGTCAAAGACACGAACCCAAGGAAGTGCATCATCACCATCAGCAGCAGGACCTGGAAGAAAACGAATTACTGCCATACCGTTGCCAGCTTTGTCTACTTCAGGTGACCAGAAACGATCATCACCTTTAGAGCCGCCACCTTCTGTATTGGTATTGATTGATTCAATCGCTTTTGTTAGCTTATCAAAAGAGTTGCGATTACGCTTGAGACTTGAAAAGTCGGACATGTATTACCTCGTATAAAAAGTTTATTAGATTGTATGTGCATCTTGTCCACATGATTCATTATATACATGTATATATGTGTCGTCAAGTATGGACTGCACGATTTTTATCGTTTTAGCCGAATCTGTGTGAAGTATGCCAATACCACCAGCCATGTTGAAATCATCAATGACATCTTCGGTATCATCAATTAGTATAATGTCTGGCTTGGCATAGTTTGCTTTCAGTTTCCGACCAGGTACGATATTGGCTGTGAAGTCAATGTGATGTCTTTTTAGCCAAACCTTTTTCTGCCGTTTTACTTCATCATGGTGTCTATGTCCACCAGAAGAAGAAAGAATCTCTACAGGTATATCCAATGAAATGATATACTTCAATAATTCTAGACCACCTGGATGCCAATCAAGTGATTCAAAGTTTTTACCTTCAACAAACTTATTCCATTCAAGTGTAATCTTTTCACCGTGTGGTCGTTTTGCAAGTAAATCTATATTGAATACTTCTTTATATCGTTTATAGAAATCACACAGAACACCATCAAGATCAAGATATATTTTCTGTATTCGCATCGTATTCTTTCTTTAGTATAAGTTTATATTTTGTAGGTTCAAACTTTATAAATGGTGTATATTTCTTTATCTTGCGACTGATGTTTGGATAGTGTATAGTGTCAGCAATTTTCTTGTCCCACATAGGCACAAAGTTCATCAACTGATTCAATATGCAGACAGTCTCCAATGATATCTCATCATGTAGAAGCATCATCAACAACTTTGGATAATCATCTTGTATCATCAACAAGTCATTTGGATTGTTATGACTCATCAACGATTCAATTTCATTGGTAAAGATGTAAGTCAACGACTGAATAACTTTCTGGCGTTTGCGATATTCAATATCTGCTTCATTTGTTAGTAGATGTCCAATCCAAACATTGGAATCATGGACAAGGTTCGCAACAATAAAGTCACGACCTTGTTCATCATTAGAAAATCTACGACTCAATTTATAGAAATGGTACTTGTCTTTTCTATTTTCAAACGCATCAATACTGGTGCTTACTTTACCATGATATCTAAAGTAATCGTAAGAATCGGAATTGAAGTGAAGTTTGAGAGAAGAGTATAAACAAAATGCTTCATAACCTGTCATATCGGTAAACGATTACCTTTCACTTTCAACATATTCAATCGTTCTGCTTGTTCGTGGATTTTTGATTTTAGATTTGGTGTGATGAGCGTAGCAGCAACCTCAAGTTCCAAACCAGTCTCTTTGCAATGTTCAGCAATAGCCTCAAGATATGTGTAATCTGTACTGGCTACCATCTTCTCAATTTGCAAAGAGAACTTCATCATTTCATCTTTAGTAGGCATTAGAACTTTACTTTTGCACTACCAAGTGTACCTGGCATTTCAGTTTTGAAAGAGAACGATTCAATCTGTTCAGTTGTCAAAGGTGCCATCGTAGGATACTGATTGATGTTTGTCCAGTCACTATATGATTTTGAAGTCATCGTAGACAAATCAGTTACAGTCAATGATGCAAAGTCAGCAGTAGTCAAAGCACGGATTTGTTCAGTGCCAAACAACCAGTTATTATTTGGTATGTTACTGAAATCAAACTTGGCTTGATATGTTGGCTCATGCTCAGGTGGTTCAGTCAAACGATAACCATCATATTCGTTATAGTTATATGGCGGTTCAATTGGAACATTCCGCATCAATTTATTTTCTTGTGAATTGTATTCTACAACTTCAATATCACCATGAATTTCATATCCACATCCTTGTAGAAACTCTTTGAATCGTGCAAAGATGTCTCCAAGATATAATTCATTACAGTTCATTTCTAAATGTCGTTCACCATCATTTGAATCAAAACGAAAAGTAAAATTGTGGTTCTCATTGTAATCATCATAACTCATTATATAATCTCCTATTATTTACGATTTGCAGCGTGTGCTATACAAACAATATCATCACTCTTGGCATATGAACACCTAACTGTCAGCGGATCAATGCCCTTTGCGATAGCGTTTTCAATATTTGCTGCCATAAGTTTTCTGTCGTTCAGACCATACAAACATACCGCAGTAACGATTGAAAGTAAAACCACAGTAATTGCTATCGTGGTTACACTACTCAATCCCTTTTCCATATTCACCTTCTCCTTTTTGTTTAGTATACTCATGTGCTTCTTTTTACCTTGTTATAAAAAATGTGCCTACCTATTTGTACCGTGTGTTTTATGTTACTCCATGTTGGCTTCACATAGTCAGCATGAAAGAACAATGCACCCTTTGTTGGATCTTTGAATGTTTCAGTGTATAGGTAAAAGCGCAATGCCAAGTCAGTAAGATTATTATACACTGGATTGCTCTCTGTTGTCAAGATGTTGCGATCAATCATACCTTTTGCTCTCTTGTCGCAGTACCATGAAAACTGACATACACCTTCCGCTTTTTGTTTTACTACGCCACAATAAGAATCAGGAAACATACCTGATTGCATTCTATTGTGTGTGACAAATGCTACGGCAAGTTGTCCAAGTTTTGGTTCTTTACCTGCTTCAAAATACATGTTCTGTGCAAGGCATTCTACCTCTGCACGTGCATGAGGCGATAAATCTTCCAGTTGTACATGCGGTGTAACTGGCACACGAATATTTGCTGCTGCATGTCCTACGTATAATACAAATACTGCAAAGATACTACAAAGTAATAGTGTTATGTAACGCATAATTTCTCCTATAAGTTAGAGAGGTGCATCAACGCACCTCCGTTCCCGTCAGGCAGATTTTTTGCTCTGTGTTTTTTCTGCTGAAATATTTGAAACGAAACCATTCAAGGCTGCTGCCTTAGTGATGATATCTGTTTCTGAGGGATAAGTTGGAAAGGCAGGATGATCTGGTATTGCTTGTCCGTTTAGTTTAGCGGACTCTACCTTCACTTGCCATTCATTGACTAGCCGTTCTTTACTGGAATTATAATCTTCCAATAGAAGTTCTTTGGCCATTTTAAGAAGTTCAAGACGAATCTCAAACGGTGTTAGATTACTCATGTGTTTACTCCTGTGTGTGTTTACTGGCGATTGTGTGTGTAGTGCCAGTATACTTATTTAGTATCTTTTAGTCCCAGAGGTTACGGAAATATTTGCCGAATAGACGGAATCCGTTGTCCATACGTTCGTATACTTTGAACATACCTTCATAATCACATTTGTATGTGTGATTAGGACCATCTTCCATTGTTGATATTTTTGGATTATTTGGGTCGGTAACGAACTTCGTATCAATTACACCAGAGTAATATTTTTCTTCCCATGATTCATCTACTAAATGTTCAAAGGCAAAAATCATTTCGTTCAGTACCCATTCCCAACGTTTGTGTAAATCGTATCCATCTGGAACATTCTCTTCATAAAAATCAAATGTTTTTTGTGAATCATAATCTTCAGTGCTTGTTGTTCTCATGTATTCGGGCACATCTTCCATATCAATCATAGGTGAACCATGTTTGGTATCACGGAGTTGTTTGAGCATCGGAAGAATAATAGGTGCCAATGTATGATCCATTGACCATGTATCCCAATAGTCAATCTTCACATCAATTACACGTGGACGAACAAAGTCAAGAAACTTTTGAATTGCTTGGCTGATAGGTACAAGACGATCTGACCATTTTTCAATCAATGGTTCATCATAATCAATCTCACGCCAGAAAAATATTTTCTCCAATATTGTGTATGGAGAAATCCAGTGATCACGATAATTAGAAATATGTACACGCATAATATAATAAAATTGGTGGGAGTGTTTTGGTAATAAGGTACACTCCCTCAGACCCCATGTAAGTTACGCCGCTAGGCGATCCTCACCGTAAAATGCGTCATTTGCATTTATAGATTTGCTTGATTTACAGTCATCGCCTACTGTGTTGCCTTCTCCACTATCTCACCCTGTCGAAACCAGGTCAGCCCCATCAGAAACACACAATCCCCGCTAGAGCCCTCAGAGGTTTCTTTCATCTAGGACAACTATGTGTTTCTGGTGGAGCTGGGCGGAATTGAACCGCCGTCCAGAATGCCTTCACTTTGAAGGAGTTACAACAATTCTATTTGATATCAAAATGATTTAGTATCTTCTGCTTATCTTCTTCCGTATCAACTAAAGCAGCACATTCACGTGCAACATTACGGGCATATGTATCCAAAAGATTTCTCATGATATGACCATTATGTTGTGTCTCAGTGTACTTCACATTATATCCAGATTTCTCTGCTAATTTTCTTGCCACTTCATGCATAATTATCCACCATATTTTGATTTCGTAGTAAACTTAGCTGAACCTTTACTTGTTCTACCGGGTTTCAAAGGTTTGTCAGATTTAGGTTTTGTTTCAGTTTGATATGCTGAATCTGGTCTATTGTATCTCATTTGTCCAACTGGTTGTGTTTTTCCTTTACCCGGCCAACCTGTTTCATTTGTTCCATGAACTTTACCGCCATTGTGATCATGATAGTAAATGGAATCTTGATTGTAGTCTGATCCATGCTTTTTCATGTCACTATACAATTGTTTACCATGTTCTGCGCCAGTTCCTTTAGCATGAACCATGATAGACTTCTCTTTTGTGCCTTCCCAATGTCCTTCTACTTCTTTATGAGCATAACCTTGAGCAGTCAATTTCTTCTTTAGTTCTTCGTGGCGTTTCTTATTTTCTTCTGGTGTTGCCTCATCGGGACCTCTTTGTGCAGATAATACAGCATAATGGCGTCCTTCTTGTGCATGTTTGTATAGCCTAGCAAGTGGATTGCCTTCATCTAATTGTACGTGTTGTTTGAATGATAGCATGATGCCTCCAATATGTCAAGCATATTTATCAATATACTCAATCAGAGGTTGCCGATAATCGTGGATCTGGCGTTCAAACACCTGTGCCGGTCCTTCTTCTGTAGCAATCAGCACCACAATATCATCAATCCATATGCCAGTTCGTTCGGCAAACATCAGTGCATATGCTGTACATTGCATAAAGTAGTTCTGGATATTCTCTTCATCTTTCTGCTTTGTAGATGTCTTATAGTCAATGACTGACAATCTACCATTCCACTCAGCAATCAAGTCTACACGACCAGCAATTCGGTACTTGTCGGAGTACAGTGCTTGCTCTTGTGCATAAATCTTACCAATATTTTCATCAATGTGAGGCTTGATCTTGAAGAATAATTCCTTCAAGTCTGGCATCATCATTTGCATCTTTAGTTCTGGTATTTCATTCTTCAAATAATCTTCACAAATCTTGTGCACCTTTGTGCCACGATCTGCCGCACGGCGTGATACTTTATTAGCGTGTTCTTCACCTACAGCCTGACGCCATTCGTAGATAGCTTGTTTGTTGTGATTAGAAAGCACCGTAGTGATAGACTTATACTTTTTACCTTCTGGTGTAGTATACAGTCTACCAACATCGGTGCTTTCGGCTGTCAGATCGAACTGGAGTTGTGGTATCTTTTCGTGTTCAAATATTCGCATTATGTAAAGTAATGATTTCTACTAAAATATGGTCTTATAAACTTCTTTTCGTTCTTTGCAGTGACATGTTCTTTTTCCAACTGAGTAATTTCAGTTTGTATTTCACGTTCTAGTTCTTTTGTAATATATTCATTCAGTAATGCTACTTTTTTCTGCAAAGATTTTTTTGACATGCTCTCTCCTGATACAAAGTTAGCATAACAAAGTTACTGCCCAAACTTACCTAAATGCTTATCAACAAGCCTCTGTGTTTGTGCTTCTTTGATTCCTTTTTTGCCGTGACGATTTGCCACAGAGGATTGTTTGTGATTCTCGGAAACTTTTGCTAGGACTTCTTTGAAACCATCTGGTACTTTACCAGTAATTGATACGCCACTGACAATATGCATGGCGCCTAAATGAACTTGTTGGATGTGCGGATTCTCTTTGAGATATTCATCTTTGCCTGAAAGGCTTATAAGTTTCTCAAATGTTTCACCGGTTTCAGTGTTTAAAAAATCGTATGTAGGCATCAAGTAATATTTTCAGTATACCAAATAGGAATCGATCGATTCTTCCACTTGGCAAGATGTGTCTTATTCTTTATATAGTAATTCCGATATGAAGCAAGAGAGTCATAATGTAACATTCCACGTGGTCCTGCTTTAGGAACTTTCACATCATCAGGCATTGCTGGCGTTGGTTCGGTGAAAGTTTTGATTGGAATGTTATTCGGAACATTTTTCAGCAGCACATAACACAAACCGTCACGTTCGATTTTATGTGTTTTACCATAACGATAGGTATATTCTTCACACAAAGCAATCAGAAGATTCGCCAACCAAATATAATTTCTGTCGGACTGCCTTACCCAAACAGCAGATGGATGAGATACGTGAGTAGCACCATACAATACACTATCACGCTCGTCAGGCAAACGATAAATTGTTTTCTTTCGTCCAGTTTTAGATAAACCAGGCTCAACAATACCATCAAGAATCCGATGAGCAGTAGAGAGTAATTGAGCATATTCAAGGATCATTTTAACCACGTGTTTGTCGTTATGCATTTCTGCACACTTGCGTACATCGTGGTCTAGGTAAAAGATATTCATTAGAAACAGAAAAACTTACAGTTGGTATTTACTGTGTGTGGTGCTTTTTGTTGTAACTGCATTGAATGCAATTCTTTCATGTGTTGAAACTTCAGATCGTTTTCCCGACGTTCCATTTCACGTTGCATGGCTTCAAGTTTTGCTATTTGTGTTTTGATAAGTTCATCAGAGTTTAGACCTTGTGGATTATGCACAGGGTCTTTGTGTGCTGGTGCTGATACACAAGCAGTCAGCGCAAGTAATGGTACAAGAAAAAGAAACTTAGTTTTCATTTTCATCCTCAGGAGTCAATTTAGACATAATGTAAATAAAGCCGATAAACTGCACGGCACCATATGCACCAGTCATAGCAAACAAAGCCATGACAGTTGCTATCATATAGAACTTTTGACGTTCTGTAAATAGATCACTATAAAAGTTTGCCGTATCAATAGACTTGATGGCTTGCGCCTCAATCTGAAGATACTTGGCAGCAAACCATTCTGAAAGTTTAGACATAATTCACCTTATAAAAAGAGGAGAGCAGCCTCGTCATCCCGACAGTCCGCTCTCCGAAACGATTTACTCAGTGATTTCGGTTACCTCATCTTCAACCACTGGAGCTTTGACCTTAGGTGCTTTTACAGCCTTAGCTGGTTTAGCAGCAAGATCAGCAAGTTTGGTCAGACCAGCATCACGACCGACGATAGGTGTCACAGAGAAACCACGTGGTGTGAGTTTGGTGTCAACCATTTCTTTGAAGTTGACAAGTTCGTAACCAACAACGGTACGACCGTCTTTGTGTGCTTTCACGATACCACCGTTGTATTTCAGTGTAACAATCTCAGCACTGATACGATTCATGGCTTTGTACTGCATTGTATCTGCAATTTCTTTGAGAGATACAACACCACCATTGCCAAGAACCATCAGCAGACGTTCCCAACGAACGGGCTTACCGGATTTATTACCCTTACGATTTGCCCAATATGCAACAGATTTATTACTCATAACAAAACTCCATAATAACAATAGAAATAATAGTATAGCATGACTTGGCAAGATTGTCAAGCATTACAATACCTCGTTTTTCCGACCAAGACTTGCAGGATTCATACCTTCGGTAACGTAAACGTAATTACCTTTGTGTAATGGAGCCGTACAAGATGCAACATCATTCACAATCTCACGGTCGGAAGATGAGAGTTTGTGATAGTCTTTCATGATACCAGTTTTAGTCAGTGCACCCTTGTGTGTGTCTGGCAAAGATGGTGCACGTACAGTCTCACGTGGAGGCGTGTAGGAGAACACAGGCTTTGCTTTTACTTTCTTTGGCGCAGCAGCAGGGAACCGACCACCAGACGGCAGCGGAATCTTGTTGATTGAAGCCACGAAGTCTTGCTGTTCTTGCAATTGCTTCTTCGTCAACTTCTTCTTTTTTGACTTTGAGTAGATTCTGATCATCATAACAATACCATTATAGCAAGGGTTGAAATAATTGTCAAGTGGTAATCTTATTCTTTACCGATGTGATATGCTTGCATTTGCTGTGGTACTTGAAACCAATGCAGGAACAAGAATAATGCGTTCCCGACAATGTTACAATGTATTCACCTTTTGAACCTGCGACTTTGAACTTGCGGATGTTTGTTGTTGAACCTTTGAGTATTTTCAAATCAACAACATTTTTCAAATTGATAACTGACACCGGAAATGCTGGATTGCCAGTTTGTAAACAGAACTCACCGTCATTGAGCCAACGGTAAGGATTGACGACCACGCCAGTGAACTCGGCAGGACCAGTGTAATATTGACAATTTACGGAAATTGTTGAACCGACATCAGGCAGACTTTTCATAGTATAACCATTATACTAGAGAAGTCTACCTTTGTCAAGTGTTGTTTTTATGATAAATCTATTACATTTATGTTTATCTTTGTGGTGTTACAGGAAAACCACCTTGTGCCCACCATCTAAATGCAATTATACCAGAACCACCAGTTCCACCGCTTGCCGGGAATGATGGTGCACCACCACCACCTCCACCGGTGTTTGGTGTGCCCGATACACCATTGCCTGTTGTGCTAGGTAAACCGCCACCATATGAAGCGCCACCAGCACCGGCAGGATAAGATGCTGGAGTTCCACCCGCACCACCACCGGCATATACATTTGTTGTTCCTATGAATGAGCTTGTTATTCCAATTCCACCTATACCAGTTGCAGGTGTTCCCCCTACACTTCCACCACCGCCACCACCACCTGCGGTTCCCGGAGTGGTTGGTGAACCAGCGCCGCCAGCAAAACCAATTACATCGCCAGTTGACGCAGGACCTCCAGCAAAAGTTTCAGAACCACCTCCACCAGCACCACCACTGCCGCCGACAGCACCACTACCGCCTTTACCACCACCATCAGCAGTAAAAGCAAGACTCGGACCGGTAACAGAAGTTAATGTACCTTGTGTATCTGAGGCACCGCCAGGGCCTACAGTAACAGTAAATGTTGCTCCGGGTGTTACTGGAAAATTAGACTGAATTCTATATCCTCCTGCACCTCCACCACCGCCTTTATAAACTAATCCATTCGTCCACTTAAATATAACACGACCGGAACCACCAGCACCACCACCTAACAAATCACCTCCGGGTGTGCTTGATGCTCCACCACCACCGCCGCCAGTGTTCGTTCCACCATTACTTGCAGAAGTTGCAGGGAATTTTCCACCAGCACCACCACCTCCAGATCCACCGGGAGCGACTGGTTGAGTTGAAACACCACCACCTCCACCACCACCAACAGTGTAACTATTCCAAGTTATACCATCACCGCCTTTACCAACGACAGGTGAATTTGATCCAGCAGCACCAGCTCCACCACCACCGCCACCATATCCTGTGCTTTGTGGATTAAGTCCAGAACCACCATTATTTCCTTGACCCAGTGTGCCAGGACCACCGGGTTGACCTGTTCCACCACCACCACCCGATCCACCAGATTGTCCCTCATCAGCACCACTTGTAGCACCGCCGCCATGACCACCGCCATATGCAGTGACACTTGTACCTGGAAATGAAAACGAAGAATCTGTTCCTCGTGCTCTTTGCCAATTAGGTGATCCTGTACCAACTGGAGCAGCAGCGCCACCACCAACACTAACTGATATTGATGCTCCTGGTGTTACAGCCAATCTTGTTCCAGTTACTACACCTCCAGCACCACCACCACCGGCAAGGTGTGAACCACCAGAAATACCACCACATCCACCACCACCAACTACCAAATAATCTACATAATTAACACCAGCAGGAACAGTCCATGTTCCACTTGCTGTAAAATCTTGCGTTCCTGATGGTGCTGGATTTCCTCTAGATGAACCACCACCGCCGCCACCGCCAACACCAAATAAATCAAGTAAAGTAATTCCAGTTGGCACTGTAAATGTACCCGATGAAGTAAATGTTTGATATCCAGAATTAGGATTTACTGTTGGATATGGAAGTATTGAACCTACATCATAACTGATTACGACAACACCCGAACCACCACTTCCGGTAACAGCACTTCCAGCCGAACCACCGCCACCACCACCAGTATTATTGTTTGCTGTAGCTGAAGTATTAGCACCACCCCACTGGAATGCTCCAAAACCAGAATCGCCAGCAGCGCCACCACCAGCGTATCCAGTATTAGCGCCAGATATTGTTGACCAAACTCCAAATCCACCAGAGAATAATCTATCACGTAAATCTGTGCTATTGCGACCTCTACCACCAGCGCCACCGCCGCCACCAGCACTTGCTGGACGGCCGTTTCCACCATCATTACCTTGTGCTGGTGCACTTACATATGGGCTACCGGAGTATACACCCGAGCCACCAACTAAAGCAGGTCCGGCAAAGCCTGTGCTTGCTCCACCACCCGAACCACCATTACCACCATTACCATTTTGAGCGCCGCCACCACCACCATATGCTGTGACTGATACACCAGGTCCGACTAAAGTTGAATTAGTTCCTTGAACTCCAGCACTAGGACCACCAGCACCACCAGCACCAACCGTCACTGCGTATGTGCCGCCAGGTGTAACTGGAACACCATAAGATAATACGAAGCCACCAGCGCCGCCACCGCCACCATTTGTTGCTCCTGATGGACCGAATCCGCCAGCACCGCCACCAGCGACAACAAGATAGTTAATTCTATTAACTCCAGTTGGTACGACATATGATCCTGAATCATTGAATACTCTAACAACTGTTCCAGCAGTAAAACTAGTAGTCAGATATTTTATGACTACAACACCCGAACCACCGGCAGCACCTTGCGTTGGGCCACCAGAGTCGGCACCACCTCCACCACCACCAGTAAATTGTGTTCCATTTGTAGTAGTAACTGCAACTGTACCACCTCTACCACCACCAAAATCATTAGCAGCAGCATTAATACTACCACCTCCACCAGCATAACCTACAGTGGTTCCAGTAATAGCAGAATAAACACCAATGCCACCAGCAGGAGTACCACCAGCGCCACCAGCACCACCACCGCCACCGGCCAAATTACCACCATTATTTCCTTGACCCGGCGTTCCTGTGCCTCCTGTATTAAATGGCCCCGAACCACCTCCACCAGAACCACCAGCAGCACCATTACCACCACCAGCAGGATTATTTTCTACACCACCACCAGCACCACCGCCTGTAGTCGTGAAAGAGAGTGAGGGAGAAGTAATTGAAGAACCTGCACCAGATGTAGCACCAAAACCATCCATCGTTCCAGATCCACCACCACCAACAACAATAGACAATGTTGTACAGGATGTTACTGTAGCGGTACCCGTCAGTAAACCACCTGCCCCACCACCACCTGCGTTGTGACTACCGGCTCTTGATCCACCACCACCACCACCGCCAGCGACAACAAGATATTCAATTGAATTGATATTCTCGGGTACAGTCCAAGTGCTCGAACCTTTGAATATTAATATTTGTTCGTAAAATAAGGTCGGTCGTTTTACAAGACCATATGATAAAAATGAACCATTACCAATTGTTGCTAAAAGTGGCATTATGTCAACCCAAATAATGTATTAGAATATAAAACAAAATATGAGTTTGCTGCCTTTTTGAAGATATTGATACCAATCACGTTGGTTTCTAAAGTCGTTGCGGGATATGCACTTAAAGAATCAAATGCAGGAGCAGTATTTCCTGCATAGAAAATTAAATTACTTGTTGGCGAATCTGGATTTGCTTTTGTTGTTGTAATCAAGCCACCATCAATCATTACATTTGTGCAAGCACGACCCGCTGCTGTATTGTGGCGAAGAGTGATAACAACAGAAACAGTGCTACCGACCTGAACTTGTGAATCAAAAGTATTTACATTATTGCCACGAAGATTGAATGTTACGTTACCAGTGGTATTTGAAGAAAAATAATATACAGTAGTGTTTACAACATCAATGTTTACGTTTGTTCCACTTGCTGATTTATCACCAATTACTGTACTATTGATGTTTAATGCTTCAGATACACGTGCAACAGATAGTGTCAAATTCTGTGACAACACATTTGACGTAATACCACCACCGGCAAAATTGTTGGAACTAATAGCACCAGTACCAATTTTAGGCCCAGTAACATTTGAGTCGCTTATACCGCCCGTAGTTATTCTAGTTAAAGGCATTTTTATCTCCTATTTGCTTTATTTATACAAATAAAAGAAGGTGATAACTTTATATGAAGGTTATTGTTCCTGCGCCAGTGAATTTGTAAAACCTATATGTCGCATTTGTTGTTATCGTCGGAGATCCTGTAGTTGTTGCTGGAGCATTAGGCGTACCATCCGGCGGAGATAGAAGTTGTGCAAAAAGAACTACACCAGATCCTCCAGCACCACCACCAGTAAGGCCACCGCCTGGCTGAGAAGAAGCACCACCTCCACCACCACCAGTATTAGTTCCACCAGGAGCACCAACAGCACCAGTGCCGGTTCCAGGATATATGGCCCCATTGCCTCCACCACCAGTGCCGCCCGGCTGAATACTTCTAGTCGATCCTGCTCCACCACCTCCACCACCAGCATACACAACACCATCAAGCCAAGTGTATCCATTTCCACCAGGACCTTGCCCACCAGCAACACCGGCACCACCGCCACCGCCGCCTAAGCCTTGAATAGCACTTCCAGGATTTTGTCCTGCGCCGCCAGCATTGCCTTGAGTTGGGTAAAGAGATGGACTACCAGAATCATTCGGACCTCCACCACCACCAGAACCACCCGAACTACCAGAAGTAGGTCCTCCAGTGTATCCTCCACCATAACCACCACCATACCCATTGATTCTTGCTTTACCACCACCTTGAATGAATGAGTTACCTCCATTAACAACTTGCCAGTCTGGTGAAGTTGTTGAAAGAGGTGCTGCTGCTCCACCACCTATGCTTACAGTAATGGGTACACCTATTGAAAAGAAATCGAAACCTCTATTTGCGCCGCCAGCGCCACCACCACCAGCAACGTGAGCACCACCAGAAACTCCACCACACGAACCACCACCAACTATGAGATATTGTATGTTGATGGTCGGACCGGAAGAACGCAGATTTAGAAAACCATATGAATTAATTGAAGCTAATCCAAATGATCCAAGAATAGGTGGCATTCCAATTACCCTTGCAGTAATTGTGTGCTTACAGGCTGCTCACCAATTCTTTCTTTCAGTTGTACATCAGCCAACTCACGGTAGAGTTGCTGAAGGCGTATTTTGTCTACGTCTAGGGATGTTTCAATTTGCTCAATTTGTTTCTTCAGTTCGTCCTTGTAAGACATAATCGTTTTCCTGTTTTAACAGGCGATACATCGTCTTATCATGATGTTTTTGATGCTTCAAATTACGATACTCATCGCTCTCATGGTTTTTGTGAAATTTGGTCTTTTTTGGCTTCTGGAACTTTTTACCGCCCGACAACATATTTATTACTCCTAAAAGATAATATCAGCAATACCATACTCTAATAACTCTTCGGCCGACAACCAGACATCAGTTGACTTTAGAAGTTTCGTTCTCACATCCTTGACTGTAAGATTGGAACACTCGGACAATATCTGTTCCATCTTTTTGTTGTATCTGTCACACTCTTTGGCATATGCTTTCATGTCGTGATACTTGCCATCAAATCCGTCATTGAATTGATGAATCATGATTGTTGTGTTTTTGCCTATGGCTCTGTAACCTTTTTGGCCAGCAGCAAATATCATAAAGCCAGCACTCAACACATTACCATAGCCAAGTGTACGGACAGTGACACCAAGTCCACGCATCAGATCAACAAGACCAATGGCATCACCTAGATCACCACCCTCGGAGTTTATGTGAAGTGTCAATGGTTTTTCTATCTTGTTGAACTTGGCATATAGTAACCATCGTGAAGCAGCCTCAATGTTCATCGGATCAATATTACCCGAAAGAAAATGTGCATAATGATCAAATTGTATTTCTGTTTCGGTGCTCATACCAATTATATGCCGTTCTCAAAATAGATGTCAAATTATGTTTAGGTTTGAAGTTTAGAAATGTTTTGGCAAGGTCTGGAATTGCGACCAATCGTGGAGGATCACCCTCTCTTCTTGGACCAAAAGAATAGTCTACTTTGACTTTCAATTCTTTTTCAGCAGCGTCAATCACTTGTAAAATAGTGTGACCTTTTCCAGTGCCTAGATTGAATAATCTTGGTTGGTTTGATAATCGTGTTTGTAAATAGTTGTCGGCTAGAATATGTGCATCAGCAACATCCGATACGTGCACATAATCACGAACACAAGTTCCATCAACAGTTCTGTATCCATCACCATTGATAACAAAGTTATTTAGATTTTCAAACATTGCCGGAATCAAGTGTGTTTCTGGATCATGGCATTCACCCATCTCACATTCTGGATCAGCACCAGCAAGATTGAAAAATCTAAAGATAACATAATTCATAGTTGAATTACGGATTGCACATTCCGCAGCATGTTTGCTGTTTGCATACGGATTGTTTTCTGCTATTTGATCTTTTTCTGATAGGTCCGTCCCAGTCGAACGATAAAGCCCAGCAGTAGAAGAGTAAACAATATTCCTAACATTATATGATTTCATTGTGGTAAGTAGATTGCAAGTGCCACCTACGTTTGTTTGCCAATATTCTTCAGGCTCGTTGACAGATTCGCCAACTTCAATGAGTCCGGCAAGATGAAATACTACATCAAACTTTTGTTTATGTATTCGACCAAACTTTTCAAATACTTCATCTAAATCTTCACGACTACGAATATCACCCATGATTTGATTGTCCCAATACTTTCTATTTTCTGGGAGTTTCAAATCAAAACAAAATGTGTAATATCCTGCTTGCTTCAGTGCTTTTGCTAAGTGTGATCCAAGATAACCTGCACCACCAGTAACAAGTGCTGTTCTCATCTATCTCTTTCTGACAAAATAGGATTTTTTATAGGCCAAGGAATGTTATACATCGGATCATTCCACTTGATTGTAAACTGTGAATCACGATCATAATATTGATCAAGTTTGTAACTGAATACACACTCGTCAGACATAACTAAGTGAGCATTACCACACCCAGGTGGAATCAACAATTGATGTTTGTTTCTATCAGACAAAGTAAATGTTTCATACACCCTAAAAGTTCTTGACGGATATCTAGTATCAACTACCACAACAAAAATTGTACCATATAAACATGAAACTAGCTTTGTGGTTTTGTCATCACCATGAATACCACGAAGAACATGCTTGCGTGATGTTGAAATGCTATCTACTACAAATGAGTGTGTGATGTCATCATGATGATAGGTAAACTTGTTGTATGATTCAAAGTTTGTGCCACGATAATCTTCATACACTATCGGTTGAATAACTTTTAGTCCTTCAATCTCCGTGTTCTGCACTTTCATTTATTTTTCCCCAATTCAATTTCAACCATGCTCTTTCGTGAATGTAATGTGCAACAGTCATCCAAATATTGATGATAATAGCACCAGACAGTCCTGTAAATGCTGCTGTAACTAATGTTGCTACGATACGCCAACTGATTGCACGAACAATCGTTCTCTTATGTGTTTCTGACATTATCCACTCACTATTGTTATACCAGGACCTACAATATACTCTTCAGAGTATTGCTTTTGCCAAGGAAAGCCATCTGGATATTGTTTGGCGTTTTCTGCATTACCTTTATCAAAGAACTCTGCATTCACAGAATTAGGATTACCATCTAACCGATAGTTCAACGAATACTGTTTTGAACATGCAAAGTTTGGAAAATATTGCTTCAGTGCATTGAAGAACTGGCGATCTGCACCCCACTGTCCATACCATGCTGCACCAAGTTTACGGGCAATATCAGCCTTCACCATGAATGATGAAGTATCAATATGATATGCATCGGGATTGAAATAGATTGGCCATTGGCCTAATGATTCACAGTTATCATCACAAACATAATTACCTTCTTTATCAACAATCTTTCTCAGTGAGTATGCCCAATCAGCACCTTTTTGGATTCTCTCCACAAGTTTCTCAACATGATTAGGTTCAAACCAATTATCTTCGTCAAGATAACATACAACATCAGCATTGACAAGAAAACCACATGCAGCATATACACGATGCCCGTACCAACCTTTGCCAACATTCTCTTCAAGAAATACTCCTTTTATTTTTTCATCAGAAATATTTTTTGTGACTTCTATAACTTTGTCTGTATATTCGTCACCATCAACAAAAATATAATGTGTTAGATTTTCATAAGTTTGATTACGGATTGACTCTACGCACTTCTCCAAATAATCTGAACCTATGGTCGGTGTCACTATCGCTACTTTCATTCCAGCTCCTCAATAACCAAGATGATGAATTCCTTTTATCACTACCACCAACACCATAAGCAAATTGCCATCCAGGTACATTTGCTTCGGCATTGTTTTCTTCAGTTCTATCTCCGCCGTTTGCGAAAATAAACTCATGACTTTCATATATTCGTGTTGTATAATATGATATTACTCGTTCAAGTAATTCACATGCAGTACCATCAGAATCGTCAAACTCCAACACTTCATCTACCCAACGAATTGCTTGCAGAATAGCCTTGCGTTCATGTATGTTCATGAACGGTTTGCCTTTCTTGCGTGTGAGCCAGATGTCGGAGTTTACACCAACGATTAGTTTGTCGCCCATGCCCGCTGCTTCACGCAGCATTGCAAGATGACCTGAATGAATGGGATCAAAACCACCAGAGACAACGACTATTCTCATATCACTAAATCAGGAAATGCTTCTTTGACTAAATTGTGTGTAAGATTTTTTACTTTGAATTCTTTTTTTAGTATTTTCAGAAAAAGCGCAGACTCATCACGGTGCAGTGATTCTAATATAACCAAAATAATCTGCGTAGTCTTATCTGCGGTAAACTCTGGTGGACGCATTGGATGATTCTTGATAAACCGATACATCTTAGGCATCTCGGTATCAAGATAAGCAAAGTTCAACCCAGCTGGTTCTTTTGCTGGACGATACATGTGTGGTAACACAATATCAAACTCAATTGCAGGATTGAATGCTAATTGTAGAAAGAAACGAAAGCGTTCATCGCCTTCACGACGAAGAAGGTTTATTCGTTCCTGTTTTGTTGTTGTTTTTTCAAACTCTTCAAATATTTCGGAGTATAGTTTCTCAGAACTCATAGTTTTCCATTTCTAAAATTCGTCAATGACTTCAATCAAGTTTTTCAGTTTATTTGCAATCATGTAATTCATGAAATGCTGTTTGGTGTGACCAGTAGCACTATCATATGTATCTATGATGGATTGCTGGAGTGTTTCTGGCACTTTGGTCAGATCAATCATCATTTCATTGCGTTTGTAATTACGCAGCATTTCACCTTCACAGAACTCTTCTGGTGCTTGATTGAGCCAGTTTATGATTTTGGCTTCAGTGATAGGCTTTTGACGAATACCATTGATAATGCTATCATCAGCAGATAGGATGTTTGGTATGCCGTCGCCCTTGTCACCACGAATAATCATCTGTTTCAATTGCACCGCTGGCAGAGGTTCTTTGATGAACTTCTTTAGTATTGGCGAATACTGCTCAACATTGGCAAACTTTTGCAACTGTGCAAAGTCTTTGTCGGATGATAGAATCATTATCTTTTGATGCGCCGAATTGCGTATCGTCAAAGTGGCAATAATATCATCTGCTTCTGCGGTATCAACATCAACCACTTTGTATGGTGAATGTTCTTTTAGTTCTTCTTTGATTTTGTGTAGACATTCAAAGATGGAGTTCCAGTCATGACCAGAGGACTCACGTGCTTTTCTACGTGATGCTTTGTATTGTGGAAATACTTCACGGCGCCAGTAATTGCGATTGTCACATGCAATTACCACTTCTGGTCCATGTGTAGCCTTGAATTTCTTTACATATGTTCGGATAACATTGAGTATCATGTGTCGTACCAATGCTTCTTCAACCGGTTTTTTAGATGAACCGATCTGTTCCATCAATGTAGAGATGGCTACTTGATTGTAGTCAAAGATTATCATTTTACTGTTCTCAATAAAATTGTATCATTATTGATTCGGCCTGTCAACTGTGTTTCTGCGGCACGAATGTCGTTTAGTATGTTTCGGAGTGCAACTTTACCAGCTTTCAATACTTCTGGTAAAGTAACTGCTGGCTTACGCAGCGTTTTGCTGATTGACTTACTCTCGGCAAAGTTTTGTATCGTAGAACCTTTGATACCAAGACCAACAGCATCAAGTGCATGATAAACACCAAGTTTACGTGTTTTGGTATTATACACCCACAATGAAGATGCACCGATGATTGTTTTAGGATCAATAGACACAAGTTTCAATTCGGCAAAATCTTTTGCGTAGTTCATTTTAGCAACAACTTGATCGGCCGATTTTGCCTTGCGTTTGCGTGGCTTGCGTGACTTCACCGCATCACCAGCAAGTTTCATGCTATCAACAATTACCTGATCACAATATGCAACAAGTTTTTTCAATTGTGTTTTCGTAAAGTTTGAATATGCTTCTTTGATATCAGCATCAGTGGTTGTCAAAACATCATCATATTCTGCACGGCGTGTTTTGAAATGTTCAATTACAAATTTGGTATGTGCACCCTTGACTTCCATGCCAGTCATTGTTGCATAAGGTGAAACATTTGCTTTGAACTCTGTTGTTATCAATTCGTCAATTTGACCTTCCAGTTCTCCGATACAGTCGGATGCTTTCCGCTTAATGTGATCCTGAATTGATACGATATTTGTGGTTGTCGGTTTGGCAACTGATGTTGCTTGTTTGAGTTTGTCGATTGTTTCATTGAACCAAGTAGTGTTGGAAGCGTTTAGGACCCCTCCAGTGCTCACGATTCTACAGATGAACCCGAATGTACTGGGCTGGGATTTCAGACCGTCTGGAGCCGGGATTTTGAGTTTCTTTTTGAAGTAATCGGTAGCGTATTTTGTTGCATCTTTGCTATCACGATTTTGAGCATACCAACTCAGCGCCTGAGTCAGTTGCGATTGTGACAATTCACCCGAAAACTTGGGTTCTTTGTTATTTGATAATAGTGCCTTTACGTCAATTGTTCTACTCATAACATCTCCATGATGTATTTATTCACCAAAACACATTGTAGCATAAATAGTGGGTGATTGTCAAGATTGTCTTTTTTGAACGTTTTCATGTTTCTTATAGGAAATGTTGCATAAAGGATAATGGATCCGATTACTCTCTTTGCCCTAGCCAACGGGGCAGTCAAACTGGTCAAAGAAGGCTGTAAACTTTACAAAGATATCAAAGGTGCTGCGGGGGACATCAAAGATGTTCTCAAGGACCTGGACGACCAATTCAACAAGAAACACAAAGATCATCCTCCTACCACAGCCGAACGTAATCAGTACATTGCGGAAAAGAACCGCATCATTGAACTCAACAAAAAAGATGGTGAAACGGTCAACATCTACCAACAAATTGGTGATCAGTTAGGTACATATTTTGATAACTATTACAAATGTATGGCTGTTTTTGAAGAAGAAGAGCGCCGCAGTAATACCGAAGTTTATACAGGAAACGACAGTCTTGGTAAAAGAGCATTGAATCGTGTTCTAATGAAAAAACAACTTCAGCAAATGAGTACAGAACTTCGTGAGATTATGGTTTATCAAAGTCCTCCAGAATTAGGTGCATTGTGGACTGAGGTTGAAGCAATGATGAAAGAAATGGGCAAACGACAATCTGTTCTTATTGCTGAACAAATGCAGCGCCAAGAAAGACAAGCAAGAATATCAAGAGAAAGAAAACTCCGTAGAATAAATCATATCAAATGTAATATTTGGAAATACAGTATATCAACAATTCTTATTGCTTACGTTTCTTGGTTGATATGGGCTATCGTACAAATCCGTATTGAAGTTTATCCTGAAATGGGTCGCTGTCTATTACCAAAAGGTACTTGGGGATATCAATACTACCAAAATCTAAAATGGATTGACTGTGAGATACCAAAATGATGTACGTTGAATATATTGAAGATGAAGAAACATATTACGTTTACACCAACAAAGGTAATAATCTAATTCTTGTTACCAAAGATTGTAAATTGGCAGTACAAGTAAATGCTGCTTTGAAGAATATGAAAAACGATTCCGAGTTTAGAATAAAAGCAAAGTGGAACAAAAAAGCGGCTTGGTAGCCGCTTTTGTTTTAACGATTTGCAATATACATTGTGATTTCAAAACCAAAACGCATATCTTGTGCAGCAGGTGTAGTCCACTTCATAGTTTCCCCTTATTGTTCAGAAAGATGTTTGTCTAATGCTTTTTGATAACGATTAGCATGTGAGCGTTCTGCTTTGGCTAATGTTTCAAACCAATCTGCAACTTCATCAAAACCTTCTTCACGTGCAATCTTTGCCATGCCAGGATACATGTCAGAGTATTCATGTGTTTCACCACTGATTGCTGCTTCAAGCATTTCTTTACCAGTTTTTGCTGGCATACCTGTGCCGGGTTCACCTGCACCACCTTCAATCAAATATTCCATATGACCATGTGCGTGACCAGTTTCACCTTCAGCAGTAGAACGGAACAATGATGCTAATTCGTTTTCACCTGAAATATCACATTGATTTGCGAAATACAGATAACGACGATTTGCCATTGATTCACCAGCAAAAGCCTCTTTCAAGCACTCCGCTGTTTTTGTACCTTTTAAACTCATAATGTCTCCTATATTATATAATAAAAACTACTCTTGATTCTGCTCAGTATTTTCATGATTCTCGTCTAATTTTTTTAGCGTCCAAGAACCATCACCGTTGTCTATCCATGTGAGATTATCACCTTCTTTCCAGCCAGTCTCGGCCAGAATCTCATCATTGAATTCTAATATGTAATCGCCATCTTCTATTTGTTTTACTTCTAGTGTCCACGATTTCATAATAATCCTTTGGAGCGGGCAGGGAGATTCGAACTCCTACTTCAAGCTTGGAAGGCTCACGTGCTAACCGTTGAACACTATGCCCGCATTGACTTATTTGATGGGAATTTCTCTACGTTCTATTCTTTCACCCGACGGATGTATATATGCAAGATAGCCATTCTCATCTTTGTATGATACACCATCCCAGAAGTAATCTTTGTGTTTGAAATAAGCAATTCGTTCATCTGAATATTCGTTTACATCAACATCAAGATGACCGAGCCATGCTTGCCAATTGTCATCAGCAACGGATGCAATTTTCTTTGCTTCTACTTCATTCTCTGCTTCCACAACATATACATTACGATGTACGGAAATCTGTTCTACAATATACTTAGGCATATTAATCTCCAAGAGTAAACTTCACCGTTTTGATAGAATCCCAACGAAATGAACGCCAACCTTCTTTCTCAATATCAAAGACCGCAATAGAGTCTTTTTTCCATTTGTCTTTTTCAATTAGAATTGCTTCTTCTACTTCAGGCAAATAATCTTCCTGTAATGTACAACGCATCACACGATTTGTGCCATCTTTCTTTGTGAATTCCACTTCAACAACTTCACTTTCAAGTAAACCGATCAACCATTTACGACCTTTTTTTACTTCTTTCAATTCACCACTAAAAACGTTCGTCATAATATATCTCCTAATCAATTGTCTGCAATAGAACCAAATGCTTCTTTTACTTTCTGCTTAAACTCACCACCTGTAAGATAATCTAGATAATCTGTCCACCAACCATCCGATTTATCTGTTTTCTTTAGTACACAACCACCAATACCTGAGCCAGTAAGATTTTTCACATATTGTATGGGATCAACCAATATTGCCTCAAATGCATCATCTAGTTCTGGTGCACCATTTTCATCAGTTTTGAAAAAACATAGATGATACTTCAAACCCATTTCTGACGTTTCAACTGGTGTTGAATTAGAATACTCTTCTTTCATATTGAAGAAAATCATTTTATAGTTATCTTCAAAATCATCGGAATCAGGAATAAAATAAAACCCGTCAAATCTGTTCATCTCATCATTCGTGACAACAGGATCGGCGGGTTCGTCAACTTCTTTTTTAGAAAAGAACATGCGATTGCTTTCGTAAAGTTTGTTTCTCAACTGCACGTTTATAGGTATTCACTTCTACCTTCATTCGGTATTTTGGCGTGAATAGGTCTTTTGCTACAAAGTTACGTGGTTTGTTTAGTTTGTTTGTTTTCGCTTTCATATCGTTCTCCAACATATAACAATCATTATACGATATCCGAAAAACATTGTCAAGTGTTGTCAAAATTGTAATGGCGGAGAGTATAGGATTCGAACCTATGCGCCCATTTCTGAGCGATGAATTAGCAATTCACTGCATTACCACTCTGCCAACTCTCCAATAACGTAAGCTATACCATACATCAAAAATAAAAAAGTTCCGACACTAATTCCAAAAAGAATCCAGTATCCAATCATTTTTAAAAATGTAGTTAGTATCAGCATAATTTGGCGGAAGCGGTGAGATTCGAACTCACGGTGAGCGTAAACCCACGACAGTTTTCAAGACTGTTCCAATAAACCGGACTCTGGCACACTTCCGTAATCTGGAGGTAAGAGTCGGATTTGAACCGACGGCTTTAGGGTTTTGCAGACCCTTGCATTGGACCACTCTGCCATCTTACCATGGTAGCCCGTGACAGAATCGAACTGCCGTAATCACCGTGTAAGGATGAAGTTCTTCCATTAAACTAACGGGCCAAAAATCGTTTGTATACTACTTATCTCATTATACACCGTATACAAGGGTGAGTGTTTGGTGCGGATAGAGGGACTTGAACCCCCACGCCCTTCGGCACGGACTTCTAAGGACCGCATGGCTACCAATTACATCATATCCGCATGGTGGTAATGGTAAGAATCGAACTTACACTTTACTCCGTATGAAGGAGGTGCACTACCGTTATGCTACATTACCAATTCTGGTTGTCCCGACAAGAATTGAACTTGTAATGGTCGATTATCAATCGACAGTTATACCATTTAACTACAGGACAATGGTGGTGCCTGTTAGAATCGAACTAACTTCCATGGCTCTTCAGGCCACCGCTATGACCACATCAGCTAAAGCACCAATTTTCTTTGGGGTGACCATCGGAATTTGAATCCGAACTGAGACAGTCACAATGTCTAGTGCTACCATTACACTATGGTCACACCAAAGAACACTGGTAGTAGACCTAGGATTTGAACCTAGCCGTTGCAGCCCATCTGACCACTCTCCAGAGTTTATAAATCTCCGCCGCACACCAGTGCTGTCTACCATTCTGGCTCCGGTGGAGAGAATCGAACTCCCACTAACAGTTTTGGAGACTGCCGCACTGCCATTATACTACACCGGAATACCTGGAGCGGATAATCAGATTCGAACTGATGACCTAAACGTTGGCAACGTTTCGCACTACCACTGTGCTATACCCGCATTACCTTTTCTATGCTGCTAAACTTTTGAAACGATCAGCCGCATAACTTGCTGCAAATGCTTTTGGTTTGATCAATGGTATCACATTACATGTACCTTTGATATAACCAATCGCTTCATTTACCACACATGAACTACCATGCATTTCACTTGGATTAATATCCAGATGCACTTGAATATCATGAGGTATTGCATCATAAAGTTTTAGATATAGATCCGAAACTTTGTATACCTCATTCATCAAACGCAGCCGTGGACGATTTTTCTTTTGTTCAAAATCTCGTTCACGTTGAACTGCACCAAATATCTTACAACCGTGGCGACCATCAATATGTATCACCACTGCTAGAATGTAATCAGCAAACCATTCACCGTTTATTTGAAAACGTTCTGAGTCTGCACCAATATAAACTTTTGTATCAGGGCCGCATGTATCAAGAAATGCAGCCACTTCATTTATGTCAATTTCTTTTTTCATGTTTACAACTCAAATAAATTTCTAGTTTTTTATATAACAAACAGTATTATCAAAACTTTTATTGCCATCATTTTTTTGTAGTGCTTGTCTTTTACTACTTAAAACACCAAAGTTTGTTGTCTTTCTAAATCCCAACTCACTTTGATATTTTTCAACGCAATCAAACATATTATTTTTTCCAACTTTACCAACGTTCCAACAACTAACTCCACCATCGTTCAACAATTGATTACTTTGAATTATTATTTCATTTAAAAAATGTTTTGACCAATCATCATAAGACAATCTATTTTTATGTGATTGTGTCTCTTCATCCGAATAAATCTCCAAATCAAAATATGGTGGGCTAGTGAGTATCATATCAACTTTAGGTAAATCATATTTTTTCATATTTAAAGCATCGTCGCAAATTAACATCACTTGATTCTCAATAGAAAGAAACTTTACCATATTTTGCAGACTTCCAAAAGTTTTAGTATTTGGTTCAAATCCAATATACTTTGAACCTGAAGAAACTACACCCAACAATCTACCACCCCAACCAGCACATGGATCAAAAACGACATTAGGTTTATAACGATCACATATCATTTTTGCCACTTGTGGACGAAACATAGTATTTTTTGTTAGTCCACAACAAAAATAAATTCCTCTTTTTAATTCCGACAAATAAGGAGTAGAGTGACTTTTTCTATTCCATCTCAATATTTTTATTAAATTGTTTTTATTCCATAATGAAGAAAAACTTTCTCCTCTATTGTTTTTTATATCGTAAAAGTTTGGGAAAAAATGTTCACATAGTTTCATTCCAATTCTATTAGTGGAATTGATTATATTTTCTTCCGTACTCCAAATTTTTAATTTTTTCCAATCATTTAACAAAGAAAGATCATCATAAGTGATGTGATAATCAATCTTAGACAATTCCGATGCCAATCGTTCAATAATATTTTCAAAATCTTGATCTTGCAAATTTCTAATTGAATTTCTTTTATTTAAAAAATTCTGATAAATTGTTTGTGGTATTTCCATTTATTTGCTCAATTAACATACGATAATGATTTTTACTTAAACATTTAAAATTATTTATCGATTCTAAATCCACATGATGAATTTTCAAATTGGGTAACCCCATATAACTTGTGTATGAAAAAGAAGGAGATGACCTTGAATCTTTTTTTCTTTTGTTAATCCTATTTTTAATATGTTCCGATATATCAGCAAAGGGAAATTCTACAACATAAATTAAACGATTGTGTGAAAAAATACTGCACACAATCTGCACATCATTTTTTAAGTGTTGTTCAACTCTCTGAATTGTCATATCATTGAACATACCACCACCATTACAATGTTTAGTTAAGTGTAATTTAGGTTTACATTCAATTCGTTGATTTGTAATGGGATTAGTTCCATCTTCGCCATGTTTTTCTGTATTCCATGTATATCCACAAACATAACATGTTATTGCTTCTCGTAATGAGGAAGAATTAACATCATTTAAATAAGAAAGCATAAGATTTTTATAATCTTCATCCCTTTTATCAAATTCTTCTGTTTTTCCTACAACTATATTATAAGCAAGTTTAACGTTTTTGTCACTTAACTTCATAATGTTCACCTTATTGGTTGCAGAGGTAGGATTCGAACCTACGATTCTCGGCTTATGAGACCAAGCGGATGACCACTTCCATACTCTGCGATAAAACTGGTGCCGGATGTCGGATTCGAACTGACGACCTACCGCTTACAAGGCGGTTGCTCTACCACTGAGCTAATCCGGCATAAAACTATGGTGGAGGATAGCAGATTCGAACTGCTTACTCATGCTTGCAAAGCACATGTGTTCCCAATTAGCACCAATCCCCCATATTCTGGCCGGTCCTGAGAGAATCGAACTCCCACCTGCGGGTCCGTAGCCCGCCGTAATCATCCATTTTACTAAAGACCGTAAAACTTGGTGGGTAACCTTGGAGTCGAACCAAGTATGCCGGAGGCGTCTGATTTACAGTCAGGTGCAGTCACCAGTGCTGCTCGTCACCCATATTCTTTTGGCAGGGGATGTAAGAATCGAACTTACGACAACGGAATCAAAATCCGTGGTTATACCATTTAACTAATCCCCAACAGTTACATTATTTGTGTTATCTGCACTATTTGCTATGCTCAACGGAGTGTCCGGCCGGATTTACCGTTTGTGTACATAGTTACTCAGGTTTGATCGAACCCATGGCTTACAAATAACACAAATAAAGCAACTACAAAAAACTGGCTGTGGGCATTGGATTCGAACCAATCTATTTCTGATTAACAGTCAGACCCGCCTCACCTAGAACGGTAGCCCACAATAATTCTGGCGACACTTACGGGATTCGAACCCGTGATCTCCGCCGTGACAGGGCGGCGCATTAGGCCAGCTATGCTAAAGTGCCATAATAAAGCATGGTAACAGCCAGGGGTTTGGCTTCATTTTACGTTTCGGCCACATCTTCACTGCTACCATATAGAAACACACTAGGACTTCATGGAAGATAATTACCTTCGGAACAACCCTTAGAACTAATGTGTTTTTATATGGTGGGAGCACAGGGATTCGAACCCTGACCTGACGGATTAAAAGTCCGCTGTCTTAACCGTTTGACTATACTCCCTTCATCTTACCACTCTTGTCACTCTTGTCACTATCCATGACAGGTCTCCTATAAAAACTTGGTACACCCAACCGGATTCGAACCGGTGTTACTGCCGTGAAAGGGCAGGGTCCTAGGCCTCTAGACGATGGGTGCATAATTTAAGAACTAACAAGGAATCGCTATTACAGATGCCGAAGCTGCCCTACCGCATCAACCCTTGCTCAACTCTTCTCAGAGTCGGATCGCTCACTTCCGTTTTTTTTCTCACTCACTCAACAGAAATCATTCTAATCTAATTTCAAAACTCTGTCAAGTATTTTTTTATCTGGTCTGGGTGGAGAGAATTGAACTCCCGACCTCCTGCTCCCAAAGCAGGCGCTCTACCAGGCTAAGCTACACCCAGATAAAATGTTGTCTATTTGTAAAAGAACGATTACTGCAACAGAATGAATTATCTCAGAACTTCCAAACTTTGTCAAGCACAAAAAACAAAACCCCGAAACTTTTTGGGCTTCGGGGTTTTGTTGTATATCTGCTAACGTTTACAAACTATACACAAACTCCCGCTACAAGCGCCCATGAGCCATTATCGCTAAATGTGCGATATTCGGGCGACTGCTTCGTAATATGTGTTAGTTTGTCCATATTAGTATATATGCAACTTACTCACGAAAATCTAATTCATCCAGAAATATTTTGCGAATATAACCTGGAATGTGTGTTTGAGTTTCTAGTATAGCCTCAATATGAGGCGTTGTCAAATCTTTTAGAGGTACATATGTCAACGGCTGTTTGCCGTCTTTACCACGTGTACCCCATTTGAATGTTTCACTAATCAAATCATGTGGCGCATCAGAATACACCGACAGTTCAGTGTACGGTGCATCATCGTGTAAATTGCGACGCAGATAATCTAAGCCACCATCGACCATGTACTGTTTACCATTTGCATCAGTATAAGTTACATAATCGTGACGATGCTTTGATTCAAGAATCGTACCGTCAGGTGTACGAATACGATTCGATACGATTCTTGCTTCATCACGCATTACAATATCCATTCTCAATTAATGAATTAGCCATACGACCATACGAACCTTGCAGTTGCCACACAAGACCCGAATCGATCAATTCTTGAAACAATTCAACAGTTTGATCAAAATCCAACTCACCAGATTCGAACGCCATAATTTTAGATACTTGATCCATATTAAGCCTCCACAGTGTAGGGTTTGTTCCACTTACCAATATTCACATCGATATACCAGCCGACATTGAAATAGTCAACTTGTGCATCAGATTCATCCCAGTTACCAGCATTCATTGCTGGAATCACTTCTGACAGAAAGAAATACGAATCTCCAATGAAGTGATTTTTGTAGTGATAGGGATTCACTTGAATACCGAACTTTTCAGCATCAGCCCGTGCTTCAGGAGTGCTACCATAATCACTGATAAAATCAACTTTACCAGATTTTACATTTAGCACTAGCGTAGAATGATTACGCACGGCAAGGCTGGCTTTTACACCATACTTTTTACAAATTGCTTTAATCTTCGGTGCAAGTTTAGACTTCAATTCTTGTGATACATAAGCCATAACAAATCTCCAAATAATCAATCAGTATTGACATTATCTCAGAGTTCGCCAGAATTGTCAAGTGTTGTTTTTTAGCAACTTTTCAATTTCGTAATTATCAAGTTGGAAATGCTGAACGATATCGTCCCAGAAGTCTATTGCATATCCGTCAAATTGTTGTTTTTGAAACACATCGTGTATTTCTGACAACACGTGTAAAACGTAGTCTCTTTGATAATGGTGAAAAACTGACGGAAAGTAACTTCCGCCTGTTTTAAGTGCCAGTTGTTCCAACAGTTCGTTGTTCATAACGCTCCTTGATAAGTCTAATCAATTTAGTATCACGATACTCAAAATGATCCGGAATTTCCAAATCAATAATTGGTTTGTCTATCATCCACTCCATCATTTTACCACGTACCCATAGTGCATGTTCGGTATCAGCGCAAACAACCTCATCAGCCCAGAAAAGCAGTTCTTCAGTAACAGGAATCAATGCATAAGATTCCGTGCCAGCCGACCGTGTATTGAAGTTATACGGTTCCGCAGATAACACATGTGCTATCGTTGGAGAACGGAGCATGTTCGCAGAGCAAACGGTTAACACACGTTTGTAGTCACCCTGATACATGTTACTATAGATACCAAAATCACTCATCTTTATCTTTCAGTTTATTATACTCATCTTTCAATTCAGTTAGAGCCTGTTCCATTTCCTTATCAGTCAAAGGTTCTGGCCATTCCAAATCTTCATCTTCAGATTCGTCGTTTTCTTCTTCCCATTCACGCTTGTAATCAGCAATACCATACATTTCATTTAATACTTCTGGCAATTCTTCTTCAATTTCATCCGCAGACATATCTGAATATTCGTATACAGAATCAAAGCCATCAATGTACATACCAGCAAAGCACATACCTGGTTCATTATAATATGCTTCAATTTCCCAGCCTTCTTCTGCTTCATGGAGATATTCATAAAGAACGGTTGGTGGACCCCATGCTGTTTCAAAAAACACAATCAATTCATTTTCAGCAAGGCGTTCGTAATCAATAATTCTTGATTCCCACTTGGTGCCCCAATTTTCTACACACCAACCGTAATCCCATTCACCATCGTATGGACGCAAATGTTTGAACAGTTCTTGATTTTCCTTATCACTCAGCACAGCCTCAATCGCATCAATTTTTGACTTGTCTTGATTGATTATTGTAAGTTGATTGTCGCACCAATTAGGCATAATATTTCCTTATTTGCAGATTGCTTGAATCTCAACAGCCGTATAGTTTTGTTCAATTGCAGCAATACGGCATTCCTCTCTCAATGTTTCACTATAGATGCACATAAAAAACAGCATACCAAAAAATAACAAAAAACCACAAATAACTACCACAGTTTCTTTCAAATCCATTATACTACTCCTCAAAAAATTGTTGTGAGAATCACAGCACCATTCATTGCTGAACAAACCAAATACCAAAATGCCCAGCCAGGGCGATCATCTTCCATAGCTGGGTCTACCATGTACCAAAACAAAACAGCCAGGATGAAGTTAAGTATTATCATCTTTTTTGTGGTGCTTTTCACACAGTGTACGAATCCAACCGGTTGTTGTTGGATAACCTGGTGCACCACACTCTTCACATGTATGGCGACTAATTTCTTCTGCCATGCGGAGCACACCCTCAGTGTAAGCATTACCGCCACGATGATAGATCGTAAGCATACCGAATTTTTCTTTCACTTGCTCAAATACAACTTGGTCAATCTCATAACCACGGCGTTTTATCATAGCAATGTGAGATTGTACAAGATGCATAGCAGAATCAAGAATCTGATACCATCCATCACCGTGATCAAAACCCCAACACATAGCAGTTTCCATTGCACCGAGTTTTCGTTCGGTCATTATGTCAGGATATTTTTCACATAGTTTTCTATCAAGTTCGGGCGTCATTGATATCCTCAAGTTCCATCAGAATCAACATCAGTACAGAAAAGATTGAAAGCAGATGATTACCCACAAATAGTGTAATTACCATCAATCCACACCAAAGCATTCGGAGACCGAACCGAATTCGTTGTTTTGTAATCCATGAAAACATTAGAATGCCCCCCAATATGCATAAGATTTAGGTTTTTGACGAATCAACAGAAGTTTGTGTCCTTCATCACTGGTAAATGTAAACTCACCCTTTTGTGCATTCAGGTGCTTGAGGTCTGACTGAGAAAAGTTTAGGTTTTCCCATTCCCAATCTTGCACCACTTCTCCTCCCTCCACTTCCACTTCCTCGTACTTTTTGTAACCCAGCCGAATTGATGGGCGGGTAAGTGGATTCCCGGTGAATACTTCTTCGTCCAGCAAGTTTTTGTCCAGCGGTGATTGCTGATCCACCGGAGTGAGAAAAACATCAAAAGTTCCACCTTCATCATATTCAGGACGAGCATTCAGCATACGCATTGATTCCTGCGCCGTTTCATTGTAACGGTTCATTTCTTCAACCAATGCTTTGAGCATATCAAAATTGAACTCTGCAAACATACCACCAACATTTACAACAGATTGAATGTTGTCAGTATTTTTGAGATTGTCCCAGCAGTATTCTTCAATAAACTCCGAATTTAGACCTTTGAAGTCAAGCATGTAGTAAATACGACCTGGACGATTTTTCATGTGTTTGTTCACACGCCATTTGTCGTTACATGTGAGCACGAACAATTTTTTAGATGGAAATACACCATCCAGAAGAGTTAGCATTTCTTCTTGTTCTTCTTCACCATAAACTTTTTCAAACTCATCAAACAGCACCATGCAAGGCTGACTGATATCTTGGAGCAGTTTATTGAAACCATCACCACGCCATGGTGCATTGATTACGATACAAGGAATGCCTTGTGCTTGGCAATGAATAGCCAGAGTTTTGGCCAACAGTGTTTTACCAGAGCCTTTTTCACCAGTGAGCATTACACCAGTGGATGCAGCACGACTCATAAATGTAGAAAAGATGCGGTCACGATTTTTGTCGTTGTCACCGTATTTTTTACCACTGAACTCAAAACCATCAATTTCTTCCAAAAACAGATTATTGAATGGGTCTGATTTGACCAGATAGTTACCGCCAGGAAGTTTATCAGAAACCTCTACTGCACGATCATCAGCAACTTTCCATGTATTGCCGTTTCGTAAAAAATGACTCATCACTTACCCTTCATATTATAGAAACTCTATTTTACTACAGCCACATGGCCAATGCAAGCAATTAGTAAATATATGCCGAGGCAAAAACAGAATGCTGCCCAAACATATTGATGCCACGATACGGGCATATTATACGACTTGTCAATAAAAATTGAGCCGAGCCATACACCAGAAAGCACCAAATTGAAAATGCCGACAATCAGCATAATGAGAAGAGGCATGATTATTCCAAAATCAAAAAGTATCAGTGCCAAACGGCGGCGGACCAGCCAGCAATGTCCGACCCTCACGTTCCCAGAAAAACTCTACGGCACGTTTTGCAAAATCTAGATTGATATATTGACCCAGATGTTTTTCATCATCCAGCGTAAAAGTGTATTGACCTGTGTAAACGACGGCTATAAAAATTTCGAGGAGTGCCAGTTTATTAGCACTCCCCACGATTTTGCCAGTGTTTACGTCAAAATAGTAGTATTTGTCGCCGTGACGTTCCCATTTGTGTTCGGTCATTTAGCAAATTCCTGTCCATTGCACACGTTTTTCGTAAGATGACGTAATATAAACATTACCACGTGGAAAATTACGGGCTGGCGCCTTCCAAGACGCTGCCCGCCAGATGTTACCGTCACTTTTCTCAACAAAAGAGTGAACCGAGCGGTGTCCGCCCGAGGAAATTTCAACAATTTTGACATATTTTGATCCAAACTCAAATTCTATGCCGAATTTGTCCTCATTGAGGACAATGTCCTCAGATTCAGCCCAATCTGTCAAATCTTTCGTAAATCTTGCATAATCTGCAAGAATAGCATCTTTGTAAGTAATCAATGCAATTGCCAAATCATCATTTACACGATTTTTCATGATTTTTCCTTGTAATTTCATCGTTTTTTCACTATGTAACCAGTATAACCGAGGCGCCGAACTCTGTCAAGCACTATTCACCCTTCGGCCGACTTACAATCCAGACAATTATTGCTAAAATGATAAGAAACCAGAACATTTTGCTCTCCTTTTTCTCTATAATTCATTGTCTCAGATTATCGGAACTCTGTCAAGCAGTATTTTTGTTAAGTTTTTTATAACGATGCTTTAATATTAACTCATATTCATGTAATGGCAGCACACCTTGCTCGGCATTGCAGTGGGCGCACATTGCTACACAATCATCACCACCTTTGGAGTGTGCGATAATGTGTGCAGCAATGACGGTTTTGACTGTCAACTTCTTACCTTTCTGAGGACAAACGCCAGGGTAATGAAAATCAACCCAGCATTTGCCCTCAGTTTCAGCCAGCATCACCAGTTTCTGTTCTTTGGTCTTAGACCGACTATCAGCAAAAACGATCACTCCAAGACTGTCAAAATCAATACTCACCGTTTTGTCATTTCATCAAGGATAATCTTGGCCACTCTTACTTGCTCTTCGGGCTTACCAAAAGCGATAGAGTTAATATCAATGTATCTGTAGATTTTCTGTTCACCATCTACAATTTCAATCATGGTTTTATTTTTCTTATCTGTCACAGAAACAAGTGCTTTGTTAAACTTATGTGCAAAGCTATCCATGTCAGAAATAGCCATTTTACCTTTAGACTGTTTATACAGTTCAAAGTAAACGGCTTGAAAGCAACCGAACATTGTATTTGTTAATGCTTTTTCTGTAACATAATAATACTCAAGGAATGTATCCCAGAATTTTACTATTTCAGTCTTTTCAGCCTCAGTGTATGTAGCAACAGTATCAACCAAATGCTTGGAATCTTTCTCAGATGCCGAGACATTACCTTTGCCTTTAACCTTATGACCAACCACAAAGACAAACGTATCCCACAGATTGTCTTTGTTAGGAACTGTACCATGCCAGCAGACAGGATTACCATCATCTACACGGAATATTGGATGTGCATGAGTCTTGTATTCTGGCCAACTCTTAGTCATTTGGCGAACAAATTTGCAAATTTCAGATTCTTCGTCCGACATAATAATTGAATAACCTTTTACTTTGGTTGTCTTATTATGTGCAAGAAAGATTTCCTTAGCTTGTTTGTTATTACAGGTTACAATACTGACAGGTACAGGAAAGTTCAAAATGTGCTTCCGTGTTTTTTCGTCCAAGTCTGACCAGTACACTTCTTCGCCATTAATCGTTAAAGCAAATCGTTCATCGTGAATGAACCATTTAATAGCACGTGAGCGATGTCCACCGTCTGTAACAACATACCTAATCGTACCCTTATATAATCCTTTCAATGCAGGCGAATTAGAGATATCACGGAGGATAATTGAACTGATACCAACAGAATCAATAATACTATTAATGATGCCCATGTTTTTCTCATTTGCATCATCATCCACCGAGGACGGGCGATTACCAATAGGATCTATCTTTAGAGTCTTATCCGTGACAATCGTATCACGAATGTCCTTTACAGTCCAAATCTCATGTTTCCACTTTGGCGGCATTCCTTTTGCAGCAGCTACTTTTGCCATCACATTCTCCATAATATAAAAAGAAACATCATTTCACTCCATTTAGTTCAAAGTATTGGCGTACTGTATCCTCATGGTGGCCATTGAATTTTGGCCAGGAAAAAAATTTTGGTGAAGCCGAATGGATGAATCCGTGAAATGCCTCAATAAGGTTGCTTTGAAATAGCATGTTCCTTTGATTGTAGCTTTTTGGCCATACAACACACTACTGCCCTCACTCTGCGGCCTCATACCGTACACCATGCACTTCAATCACATAGTGCACAATCCCTAGTGTTACATCACACGCCCTGGCTATTTCCCAGTCAGTCATCCCCCGGGAGTTCAACTCCAATATCAGGTCCACTAATCTTTTCACTTGGCCCATCTTCGTCCTCTCTGATCAACACAGGCTTGTACGGATTTACATTCTCACCATACACCGTT
>Ga0315909_10000454_pt1 | contig 54543 bp, 64 predicted proteins | sample LakEriMetagenome_11_FD_203527 | JGI IMG/M metagenome (GOLD analysis project Ga0315909, IMG submission 203527) | Freshwater fungal communities from buoy surface, Lake Erie, Ohio, United States - Buoy 2 MA125 | ecosystem: Environmental > Aquatic > Freshwater > Lake | place: USA: Lake Erie, Ohio... | reverse complement strand
CGGCGGGGGTCACCCCGAGTTGCTGGACAACCTCGCGAACGACGGCCTCCTCCTGCCGCTTCGCCGCCTCGGCTTCGAGCCACCGTGCGACACGGAGGAGGGCTTCCGCTTCGGCCCCTTTGAAGGAGCCAGCCGCGACGCTGCCGTCGCACCACCAAGCGGCGAGGAGCAGGTCATCGACGGAGACGCGGGACATGGGAGCCTCCTAGAGGGGCCGGATGACGTAGACGATGTAGGGACGTTACTCGATAACCCGATACTCCTGATGCGCGAGGGCCTTCACGCCGGGGAGCACCTTGGCGACGTAGGCGGCGAGGCTGGCTGCGTCCGCGACGTGGTGAACGGTCCCGACGCCCCGGAACCACACCGTGACCTGCGCGAAGACGGGGGACGCGAGGCCCTCCGAGAGCATGACTTGGATGCTCGACACGTCGGGCTCCCCCCAGTACCAGACGATGTGGTTGTCGAAGACGACCTCGTCCTCGCCGCAGGTGTGGACGCTCCACCCGTGCTGGAGGTCGAAGAGGTTCAGGGTCTGGGTCGGCTGGGCCATGTAGCACTCCGGGTGCGGGTCAGGGCGCGACACGGTGCCGCGCGAGGTGTAGGGGATGGGCAACGTCCTCGAGGTTCTCCATGCGCGTCCACCCCGCCTACGCTCGCCGCCACGCCGTCGCTCGTCACCGCGCCGCCTACGGGGCCGATGCGCCGTCGTCGCAGAACCAGACGGACTTAGCGAAAGCCGTGGCAGAACTGCAAAGCCCTGAAGCCCAGAAGCAACTTCAGCAGCAGATGCGGGACGCGACCATTGTGTACGCCCCGAAGAAGTCCCCGACTACGGAAACCGCGCCGCCCGACGTGAAGGTGGACGAGAACCTGCGGAAGGCGGCGGTGGTCGGTGTGGCGGGCATCGCCGCCGTCGCGGCGCTGGCGGGCGTGGGCGTGTTCGTCATCAACCCGTGGATTGTGAAGGCGTTCAAGCCCGAGTGGTCCTACGGACGCCGTCTCGCGGCGTCCTTCGGGGTGACCTTCATCGCGGGCACGCTGACGAGCATCGCGCGGGGGCTGGGAGGCGTTCAGGACACGCCCACCGCCCCCGCGACGAAGTAGGCTAGGCCGCGTCCTCGTCCGTCCCGATGCTGCGGGCGCGCTCCACGCCGCGCTCGGTGCTGAAATACGCGACCTCCGGGAAGATGCCGACGACCGTGTTCCCCTTGACGAGGAACGTGCCGTCCTGCTGCTTCTTCTCGATGTCGATACCGGGGAAGCGCGTAGCGAGCGCCTCCGCGTCCAGCACCTCCACCTCCCATCCGTCCGGCACGAGGCCGGTCGCCCCGATGAAGAACGCGAGCGGGCGCAGGGTCTGCGCGTAGACCTCCTCGATGCGCGTCTCCACATCCTCCAGCGCAGCCGCGAGGGCCTCCCGGTCGCTCGCCACCGTCAGCCCGTCCACGCCACCGCCGAGGACGAAGCTCTGGAAGAGCGGCATCATCAGCGCGTCGATGTCATTCAGCTTGGTGCGGGCCGAGAGCACCTTCTCCGCGACCGTCACCTTCCCGCCGCGCAGGTCGGTGAACTTGGGCTTCTTGAGGTAGCCCTCCTTGTCGCAGTCGGCGGGGTCCGCGCCCTCGACCTTCACGCTGAAGCGCCGGGCGAGGTACTCGTTGGCCGAGTAGAGGGCCTTGACGCTCACCATGCGGGCATCGCCCACCGTCACCGAGTAGGAGGTGCGGCTATCGACCTCCCCCGCGCTCACGGCCTCCGTGAGGTCGCGGTACGGGTTCGTCGTCGGCGCGGAGTACCAGAGCGCGGGCGTCAGGTTGTGCGCCTTCAACTCCATGACCTGCTCCGTCGTCCACTCGTCGGCCTTGGCCGAGCCACCGAGCATGGCCGAGAAGAGGCCGCGACGGATGGTGAGGTTGACGAGGGCGTCGAACGCCTCGTCGGCGGGGAAGGCCAGCGAGCGACCGAAGGGGCAGACCGCCATGCTGGTGAGGTCGATGGCGTACTGCTTGGTATGGTCGAAGGGCGCGTCCTCCAGCAGACCCCCCTTGACCAGCGCAGCGTGCAACTTCTTGCCGCTGATGTTCAGCGGGAGCCGCTCCGCGTTGACCTCGCCGTCCCCCACGAGGGTGTACGAGCGAATCTCAGACAGGTCGAGCTTGCGCCCAGCAACCTGCGCCACCTTCACTCCATCCTTGTGCAAGTCAGCGGTGCGGGTGACCTGCATGTTGATGGTGGAGGCCGCGTTGGAGAGGTCGAACGCCGTCACGCTCACGCTCCCGGCATCGTCGGTCGGCACCAGTCGCGTGGTGGCGGGGGCGAAGGTGCCGTCATCGTTCCACGACCCCATGAGGCGCTTCACGGAGCGACGGGAGTAGCCCTGCATGAACGCGGGGAGGTCGAGCGTGAAGTCCTTCTTGTGCTTCTCCAGCGTCTGGCAAAGCTCCAGCACGGAGAGCCGCTCGCTGCCAAAGCCGAGGCCCGGCTGGTTGAAGTAGGACTTAGCGGGGCCACCGCCCGCGATGCGCTCCTCGAGGTCGGTCGCCATCTCCGCGAGCGCGGAGGAGGTCAACGCCTTGTAGTGCCGCCCGACCAGCACGGCGTCACGGGTTGCGACGAGGGCGTACTTGGCGTCATTCAGGCGGTGCTGCGCGAGGAGCGTGCGCGCCATGATGTACACCGGGAGGAGGCTCTCCTCATCCGCGCCAGACGCCTCGGGGCGCGGGCTGCGCGTCCAAGTGCTCTCCGCGACCTTCTTGTAGCGGAGGAGGCGCGTCTGGTCATCGGGGCCGACACCCTTGACGGCGAAGTCGGTGGACGAGCCGTTCACCTTGCGCTGGGTGAGGTTCTGGAACGCGAGGAAATCCCCCTCCTCCGCGCTGATGTGGAGCGCGGGGAGGACGCGGCCCGCGAGGAGCGCGCTGGTGTCATGCAGCGCGGTGTAGACCTGCTTCACGTCCTTCGCGACGATGGTCTTGCCCGATAGGCTCTGCGACATGCGGTCGAGCATGGAAAAATCGGTGTAGTTGCCGTAGGCCACCGTGTTGCAGAAGACGTTGGGAAGCTCCTTCTGCACCTTGGTCAGCCACTTGTCCACGGCCTTCTTCTCGGCGGCGGGCGAGGCGTCATTGAACCAGCCGTCCGTGTGGACGGTGATGGCCGTCGTTTCGGCGGGGGCGATGTGGTTCAGAGCCTCCGCGAGCGCGCCGCTGACGCTGGTCAAGCAGGTCGCACGGATGTCGCGCATCGCCTTGACATGCGGCTTCGCCGGGTCGAGCACCTCCGACACCGGCGTCCGCGCGAAATGCACGGTGTAGTCGCCCTTGCTCGAGTAAGAGATGAGGGTGAGCAGCAGACCGCTCTGCTGGAACTCCTCGACGGTCATCACCTTCTCCACCATCGCCTTGGTGGCGTCCATGACGCCCCACATCGACCCGCTGCGGTCGAGGATGACGATGTGGTGGCTCACGGTGGGCTCGAGGACGGGTCGCGGAACCGCGACCTCGTCCACGAAGTAGTACTCGCGCGGGTTCCCCGCGAAATCGTAGAGGGCGAACTTGGTGTTCACGGGCATGAGGTCGTGTCTCCGGGGTCGGGTGTCATCGTTCCGAGGCCAGCGGGTCGCCCCGCCGGCACCCTCCCCGTAGCCTAGGCGGTTGACGCCCGTCAAGCCCGCCCCGACACTTTATTGACCATCCGACTCCGCTTCTTCAAGCTCCGCGAAGGTGGCCTCCACCAGCGCGATGCGCTCCCCGATGAACCTCATGCAGTTGACCGCCATCGAGTTGCCGAGTGCCTTATGTCGCGGCCCTGTGGGACATTGGGCGGCGGTCTTGCCTTGCCACGGAATCGCCGTCCACCCGTCAGGGAATCCCATCAGTCGCTCGCACTCCACGGGAGTGAGGCGGCGAAATGTGCGCCCCACCAGCACCTTGGGGACAGAGTCATCTTTCCCGTTACCAGCCCCGCAACGGAGGGGGAAGGACACATCGTGCATGGTCTGGTTGTAGGAATCGAAGACCTGCGTCGGGGGAGCCTTCGGTGGGGTGCTCATGGAATCTCCCTTGTGCTTACTGCCGCGCCCTCAAGCTCTGCGAAGGTGTCCTCAATGAGCGCGATGCGCTCCCCGATGAACCGCATGCAGTTGACCGCCATCGAGTTGCCCAGTGCCTTGTAGCGCGGACCATCGGGGCACTCTGACGCGGCCTTGCCGCGCCACGGAACCGCCGTCCATCCGTCTGGAAAGCCCATCAGCCGCTCGCACTCCACGGGCGTGAGCCGCCGCGTATCTCCTCCAGCACAGACCGCAGGGACGGCGGTGCTGCCGTTGTTCTGCGCTTGCAAGGTAGGGGCGAACTCCACCGTGATGAAGGTTCCCCCCGCTGCTTCAGACTGTCCCGGCTTGAAGGACAACGCGGGAGAGCGCACGCTCACGGCACCCTCTCCTCGACCTGCGCTGCCGCCTCAAGCTCCGCGAAGGTTGCGTCCACCAGCGCGATGCGCTCTCCGATGAACCTCATGCAGTTGACCGCCATCGAGTTGCTCAACGCCTTGTACCGAAGCCCCTCGGGGCACTGGGCGGCGGGCCGTCCTCGCCACGGAATCGCCGTCCACTCGTCAGGGAAGCCCATCAGCCGCTCGCACTCGACGGGTGTGACGCGACGGACGGGAAAGCCGGGCGAGAACACGGCGTTGGTGTTCGTACCGTGCTGCTGACGAACTACCCCCGAGACAGGACCCGTCGTCTTGTGGTTGTACACGTCGAAATGCACCACCTCGGGCTTGCTCACGGCACCTCCCCCTCGACCTGCGCTGCCGCCTCAAGCTCCGCGAAGGTCGCATCCACCAGCGCGATGCGCTCTCCGATGAACCTCATGCAGTTGACCGCCATCGAGTTGCCGAGTGCCTTGTAGCGCGGACCATCGGGACACTCCGAAGCGGGCTTCCCCCGCCACGGAATCGCCGTCCATCCGTCAGGGAATCCCATCAACCTCTCGCACTCCACGGGCGTGACGCGACGGACGGCTGGCGATGGGGCGTTGCACAAGACGATAGTTCCGCCTTGATGGTTGCTCGGGTCGCCACCGCATCCCGTCGTAAGGGTGCGTGAGGTGTCCCTCCTCGCAACGTACAAGTCATCCTTCTGCTGGTCTCCGCAGCCAAGGCGTCCCGGCGAAAGGCTATATGCCACCGGATGCGTCATCGCGTTCATGCTCGTGTTGTGCTGCTCTCGCAGCACGCCATTGGGCTTGCTCACGGAGCCTCCTTCGCGACCTGCGCTGCTGCTTCAAGCTCCGCGAAGGTGGCCTCCACCAGCGCGATGCGCTCCCCGATGAACCTCATGCAGTTGACCGCCATCGAGTTGCCGAGTGCCTTGTATCGCAGCCCATCGGGGCACTCGGTAGGCGGCTTTCCGCGCCACGCGATAGCCGTCCAGTCATCGGGAAAGCCCATCAAACGCTCGCACTCGACGGGTGTGAGGCGACGGACGGGCATGGAAGCATGGACGACATGCGGGGTACTATCGCCAACCTTCGTCCCTGCGGTGAGGATTGCGGTAGGCGACGGAGCACCGCCCGTCTTGTTCTCCCGCGTGTAGTAGCGCGGCTCAAAGCAGATGGCGTCCTCGAGGAGAGGCTTGCTCACGGAGCCTCCTTCGCAACCTGCGCTGCTGCTTCAAGCTCCGCGAAGGTGGCCTCCACCAGTGCGATGCGCTCCCCGATGAACCTCATGCAGTTAACCGCCATCGAGTTGCCGAGTGCCTTGAAGCGCGCACCATCGGGACACTCTGACGCGGGCCGACCTCGCCACGGAATCGCCGTCCACCCGTCAGGGAAGCCCATCAGCCGCTCGCACTCCACGGGGGTGAGGCGACGGACGGAGGTGCCTAGTCGGATAGCGGGGTAGCACATGCCCGGCTTACCGCCGCCTCGATTCAGCGAGCCGATGTAGTCATGCTCGTAGACGCGGCCTTCATGGTTCTCGGTGAAGGCAACGGGAGCGGAGGAGGTGAACTGCTCGCTCACGATGCCTCGCCCTCGACCGCCTCCGCGCCCTCAAGCTCTGCGAAGGTGTCCTCAATGAGCGCGATGCGCTCCCCGATGAACCGCATGCAGTTGACCGCCATCGAGTTGCCGAGTGCCTTGTAGCGCGGCCCATCGGGGCACTCCGAGGCGGGCTTCTTGCGCCACGCAATCTGCGTCCAGCCGTCAGGAAAGCCCATCAACCGCTCGCACTCCACGGGCGTGAGGCGACGGACGGCCATGTGCGAGCGCACGCCGACCTCCACCTTCCTGCCGTCGCTCGCACCGATGGGCCACGCTACGTCTTGCTCCGTGCGCTGGTAGCCGTTGAAGGCGACGGAAGGGTCTTCAGGATGTGCAACCATCGCCGTGTTGCGCCCGCTGGCGTTGGCGTTGGTGTTGAGTGTGTTGAACACCTCCCCCACGCGCACCTCGCCAAGCTGGTTTTGAGCGAACGCCATCGGGGGCGCGGAAGCGACGGAGAACTTGGCGACGTAAGCCTTGGTGCAAGGAGCATGGTGCTGGCCGCTCTGGGTGTTCAGCGCGGGCGAAATGTCGGGGACGACGAGGTGCGTGTCATCGCCAGACAAGCCGCCCTCTCCCGGCCTACGGCAGCGCAAGGTGTCTGCCGTAGGCGAGGAGAGAACCGTCCCGCAGTCCCCCTGCACGCGGTAGGCTTGCGCGCTGCCGGTCAACACGAACGCGGGATTCGTCGTCTCCCCGGCACCCATGCCCGTGTGCTTGAGCATCGTCCCCGCGACGGGCGACGGCTTGAAGGAGCCGATGGCTTGCGCCTCGTAGGTGAGCACGCAGTTGTCGTACTCGTTCACACCAGCGTAGCCGCCCGTGCCCTTCGACCACTTGGCAGTACAAGTGTTGGACACCCCGTTGGCGAGTACGTCCCCGAGAGGCTGACCATCCTCTGCCCTCTCATCGAGGACGAGGCCCGCGCCGTGGAGAACGTCCTGAAGGCTTTGGCCGGGGTGGGAGTGCCCTCCCGCACAAAGCGTAGGATGCACGCCGTGCGGAGTCTCCCAGTGGTTGTGGCTAGCCTTCGGCACGCAGACCGTACCGATGCTCTCGTTCACGCCGCCCGAGGGAGACTTGAGCGTCTGCGACACGGCAGACACGGCATAGTTGTAGGTGTCGAAGCCGCAAGCGACCCAGTTGGTGACGGGGGGGCCATCGGACGCGGACGGCTCGCGCGCTGAAGCGAAGAGTGCTGCCACCATGATGGCGACCTCCTCCTCGTCCTCTGCCGTGAAGGCGACGGTGTCCGGCTCCTCGTCCAGCACCTCGTCAGAAGGCGGCGCGGGGGGAGCCTGCTCCGACGCGAAGAGTGCCGCCACCATGATGGCGACCTCCTCCTCGTCCTCTGCCGTGAACGCGATGGTGTCCGGCTCCTCGCGGTAGGTCGAGACGGTTTCATGGAAGACCATCGCGATGCCGGGAGGGTTCCCCGCGCTGCCCCCAGAGCCGACCTTCACGGCGGGAGAGCACCCGTTGAGGGCGGGGAAATCTTGACCTGCGGTGGGGTAGAAGCCGACATGCTCCCCCACGCAGTTGTGCATGCGGAAGGTGGTGCCCTCATGCGTGTAGGTCTTGCCCTCGTTCGCGGTGATGGGGTCAGCGACCGCTCCGTCGCCCGTGAACATCGTGTAGCGGCCCGCAGCGGGTACGGCCTCGATGGCAACCACCGTCGCGCGCGTCTCGCCACTGTCGAAGGTGTTGAGCGTGTTGCACACGCTGGCCTCGACCCACGTTTCCGCGTGGGAGGAGCTTTGAGCGCGGCCCGCCTTGCGGAAGGTACGCTCTTGCGGGGAGAAGAGAATCCCTCCGCTCTGGCCGATGTTGCAGTTCAGGGTGCCCGCAAGCTCGACCAGCGTTTCCGCGTTGGCTTGCCCGCTGGCACGCCACACGGGAGGCTGCGCGACCTCACCGATGACCTCCCGCTCCGCGCCGTTGCGCTCGCCCGTCCCTTTGCCGTAGTTGGCGTCGAGCGTACCCGCGACCGGAGAGACGAGGCCCACCATGTGCGAGGGGCGGCTGGGGCGGTTCTCTCCCTCCGCACGCAGCGTCCCGGCGACCGTGTCCTCCATCCAGTAGCCTTGGCCGCTCTCGCGGGCGCAGATGGGCTGCAAGACGGCACTGTAGTTGGCTTGCCCCGCGCAAGGATTCGTCATCAGCGTCTGCGCGGTGTCGCTCCCGTCCCAGTACTGGGCGCGGTACGCCTCCGCGTTGAGGACGGCCTCCACCTGCGCGGTGACCTCGCTCGACTGCGGACTGCGGCTCGGGTTGTTGGCGGCGGTCAAGGTAGGCGCGACCTCCGGGACAATCCCGCCCCCGCGCTGCCCGAACACCTCTTGGTTGCTCGCACCGATACCGCCGAACGCTGCGCTCGATTGGTTGAGAGTCGGATGCGGGTTGCGGGCACTGTCCCAATGCGAGCCGCCGCTACGCGCCCCCGGCACGCTGCCTTGACCGACGAGGCGGGCGTCATCGGAGTAGAGCAGCGCCATCTCGCAACTGCCCGCACGACCCGTACCCTGTGCTTGAAGCGTTCCCGTAATCTCTCCGGTGAGGAGGACATTCTGAACGTCGATGCCAGAGAAGCCTGCACTCGGCGCGGTGGCTTGACCGACGAGGTGGGCGTCCTCGTTGTACGGTGCCCACCCGCTCGACCCCTGCATCCGCGCCGTCAGCGTCGGGCACGGGTCGCGAAAGACGAGCGACTCGAGCGCGACACCTTGCGTGGCGTGCGTATCGAGGGTGTACGCGGAGCCGTCCGCGTTCCAACCACGACCGTTCTGCGCCTTGTCGAATCCGCGAACGTCTTGGATGGCGACGGCGTCTACTCCGTGTCCTCGGACTCCTCCTCGTCCTCCGTCTCCTTCGCTCCCTTCGGACTGCTGTTCGGCACCGGGTCGTTCGGCCCCAGCCCAGCGACCTCCCGCAAGGCCGTCTCCAAGAGCGGCGGCAGCTTCTTCCCGCGTCGTCCGGCGCGGGACAGAATCCCGGTCGCTGCCCTCGGGCTCAAGTAGTACGCTCGCGGGACGGAGCCAGTCGGCTCCAGAATGTCCGACAACGAAGACACGCCGGCGGCGCTGGGGGACGGCACGAGAGTAGTGTTCCACTCGGACATATTGAGCGTCCAGCGTGCGGTAGGACCACCCATACCCGAGTTCTTCCAGCCCTCCGAGGAAGGCTCCAAATGCCCGTCCTCCGTCCGACGTAAGGAGACCGGGGACGTTTTCGTAGACGAGCCAACGAGGCCGCAAGATGCGAGCCAGTTGAAGGAAGGCAAGAGTGAGGTGTCCTCGGGCACCTTCGATGCCCGCGCGGAGGCCCGCGACCGAGAAGTCTTGGCAGGGACAGCCTCCGACGAGGAGGTCGATGGGCGGGGCATTGTGTACCTCATGGCTCGGGTCGAGCATCTTGGTGAAATCGCCGTAGTTGGGCACGTTCGGGAAGCGTTCCTTCAGCACCTCGCACGGGAACGGCTCAATCTCCGCGAACCATGCCGGCTCCCAGCCGAGAGGTTCCCACGCGACAGATGCCGCCTCGATGCCACTGCACACGCTGCCGAATCGCACTCCGACCTCCGTAGACGCCACCCACTATCGCGCGCCCGGTGCCCGTCAAGCCTGCCCCGACACTTACTGCGCTAGCGGACGAACCGCGCCGCCCTAGCAGCGTTCCGGTATGCCTCAAGCTCTCGCAAGAGCGACTGGACGCGCACGAGGCGGTCACCGTAGAAGCGGGTGCGACCTTCGCCCCGCAGGCCCAGCACGGCGTCGATGCCGTCGAGGTCGGCCTCCAGCAAGCCGATGTAGTCGGAAAGGTGCTGCGAGGGGGAAGGCCCGGGCTCTCCGTCTGGACCCTTCCCGCTGGCATCCCAGCCGTACTTCTCCGCAAGTTGCTCGACGGTCACGACAGGATGCCCATGAGGTGCTCGTTACGCCGGGAGAGCGAGACGAGCATGGCGTCCCGCTCGCTGATGATGCGGCGAAGCCGAAGTACCTCCGACACCAGCGCGGACGCTTGCTCGGCGGTCAGTACCCCCTCCCGCCACGGCACCCCGTCAGCAATCTGCGCGTGGAGCGCCTTGAGGTCGGTATCGGAGAGCGAGAACGAGGAGGAGGGCATGTACGGCTCGGTACTTCAGCGAAGCGCAGCGGGTTGACGACTGACAGGCCCAGTAACAGCCCGCTCGTCGGTCGTCATGCTCACGCGATGCGGTACTCGTTGTGGCCCTTCTCCGCGTTCCATGCCGGGAGCAGCGGGAGCGACACCTTGTACGCGGACGCCGTGCGCCCCGCGTTGCGGAGGTTGGCGCGGGCCGTGTCGAGCGAGATGCCCATGTCGGCGGCGACCTCCTCGAGCGTCACGGTGCCGCGCTCGCTCGCGGCAGCGAGAGCAATCATGCGCTGGAGCAGCGCACGGGTCGTCTTTCCGTAGATGCCCAGCTTCTCCTCGAGGTTGGGCACCGCGCAGGACGGGTCAACGGCGGCAGCGGGGGGCATGGTCGTGTCAACGCCGTCGAAGGAGAGCGTGACGCTGGACATCGTGCTCAAGAACGCCGCCGGGATGGAGGCGTAGGCGCGGAGCGAGCCGATGGCGTGCTCGACATGGTCAAGGTTCTGGAGGTCGATGTTCTCGAGGGTGATGTTCACGGGATTCTCCGTGCCCGCCTATAGGTGATGGGGAGGCGAGGCACGCCACACTCTACTCACCTGCTGGCCTACCGTCCACCTGCTTCGCCTACTTTCTTGAGCCGTCACTAGAACGGGGGACCGTTGTCGTTGTCATCCTCGGTGGGGGCATCGGTCACCGGGTAGGGCGCACGGGAATCGGGGCCGTCCGCGTCCTCGACCTCGCAGCCGCTAGAGCAGTCCATGTCGTCCTCCGAGTACAAGAACTCGTCATCGTGGACCTCGATGTCCCGAATCGTGCTCATGTCCCAGTCGATGGTTTCCGACCCATCTACGAAATGCCCGACCTTCTCGCCGTGGGGAATGGCGAAGGTTGCCCACCCCGTCACGATGGCGGTGTACTTCACGCGATACACATCGACGGCCTTCATGTCCACTCCTCCGGAGACTGCTCCCCGCTTGCGAGGCGCGGGTAGTCCGCACCGTCCAGAATCGCGTTGCGGAGCATCGGGGCGGCGTCCAACGCGGCCATGTAGACCTCGCGGTAGGCTCGACGGTCCTCGATGCGGGTCAGCGCAGCATCCTCGTCGTCCCGCGAGCCGACGTAGACGGAGGCGCGACCGTACTTCTCCTTCGTCTGCACGACGTAGATGCCGTGCGAGCGGAGAGCCGCGCCGATGAGGTCGGCCATCGCGGCGACCGCGCCCCAGTACCATCCGTGCTCGGGCGGTTCCGTTCCCCACCGCGTGTACCGGATTTGCTCAACGTCTTGAGTAACTTTGCTCATGCGTGCGCCCCGATGCAGATGATGCGACCGTCCTCGTAGCGGTCCTCCGACACGTTGCAGCATCCGAACGGCGAGCCGCTCCACATCCACGCGGGCTGCTCCGCGTCTTCCGGAAGGAGAGCCACCCAATCTTCATCCCCGCCGTGGCAAGAGAACGCGCGAAGCTCGCCGGGGGCTTCCTTCCAGCGCCAGACGAGGATGGCGCAGCCCTGCGCCTCCCGCGACGGGACGAGGGGGCCGATGTACCGCCAGCGGTGGAGCTTGGGATGCATCGTCTTGTAGTTGCCGTCGCGGTAGCTGCCCACGCTGAAGCCCCAGAGCGAGCCACGCTCGTCCGCGTAGTGGTACACGCCCACGACGGCGTAGGCGAGCTTGCCACCCTCGTCAACATACTCAGCCTCTACGTTCCACTCCGCGTTGGGGGGAGGTGGAGCATCGCTCCACTCGCGCCACGCACGCAGGTTGAAGGGGGTGCTCATAGCGGGATGACCTCCTTCCCCTCGACCACGCAGCGGCACCGCCCCCCGTAGTAGTCCCCCGTGCCCGCCCCGGCGGTCGCTTCCGCGCAGCCGACCTCGCACGCGCCCTGCTCTCGGCCCATGAGCCAGCCAAGGTACGCACCGCCCGCGACGAGCAGCAGGGTGCCGAATCCGGCGAGCAAGAAGAGGGGCAAGTCGGACTCGGCCCTCATGTCATCTCCCAGTCGCACGCCTCAGGCTTGTCGGTGGGACGTTCAAGCTCCGCGAGGACGATGCGGCGCACCTCCTCAAGAATCGCACGACCGGAGTAGCCGTCTTGCTGGTAGGCGTTGGCGACATGCTGGACGAGGTCTGCGATGACGATGCCCCACGCTCCGGGTCGCTCGAACGCGCCGTTGTCGAGCGCGACGACGAGGCCGGGGTCATCACCGTCCTTCTTGATGACGAGGATGGGACGCATCGCGTCGAACTCTTCAGGCGTGATGGTGCGCTTTTCAGACACGGGGGGAGCCTCGTCTAGTCGCGGGGATTCATTCGGAAGACACCGAGGCCCTTGGTGCCGAGCGCGGCCTCGTTGTAGGCGTCCTCTTTCGTCGCGGGAGGGCCATCCTCGGGCGTCCGCATGTCGAGAGGTCGCTCTGACCACTTGTACCCGCAGCGGGCGCAGCGGCGTTCCATGAACGAGGCAAGGTAGAAGGTTCCTACGCTGGTGCCGCCGCACTTGGAGCACGGGCGGTTGGGGTCGTAGAGCTTGTAGGCGTGGGACACGTCTACTCCTCCGTGAGCACGACCGGCTTGCCGGCGGCGAGGAAGGGCAGCGGAGGCTCTTCCGACGCGCCCACCGCCACCACCGGGTCAGTGAGGTCATCCGCGAGCGAGGCGACTGGAGCCGGCTGGCCCGCCCCATCGCTCGCCGCAGCCGTGAGGCGCTTGACCTCTTCAGAGAGCGCGACCACCGTCCGCATGAGGCGGCACACGACCACGAAATCCACCCCAATCTGCTGCTCAAGCGGGATGCCTTGCTGGAGCGCACCCTCAATGGGCTGGCGCAAGTAGGCGAACTCGGGCGGCGTGAGAGGCTCAAACCCCTCAATGTTCTGCGGGCGACCGATAATCACGGGGTGTTCTCCTCGTTGGGCAAAGACGGAGTCGCCGCTACGCGAGCGGCGGGCGCACTGGGCAAGCGTGCGAGGTTGGCCTCGTAGACGGGCAACGGGCGGGTGTCGCCTGCCGCCCAGCGCACGACTGCGCGGGGACTCGCACCGATGGCGGCGGCAATCTGCGCGTCCGTCCAGCCTTGCGTGCGAAGCTCGCGGATGCGCGGATGCGGCGCATGCCGGGGAAGGTGGAGGCGGCGCGTCGGGGGCGTGTCCATGCCGTGCATCTACCTTCGGGACAGGTGTCTCGTCAATGCTGCGGGACGAGGTTTGTCACGGGCTTCGGGAGGGCATCGTGCAGACGCCGTCCTCGATGAGCGTCATGGCGGTACGCCCGAACCAGCCTTGGAGTTGCCAGCACGCTCCCGTGTCGATGAGGTGCTGCCACGCCGCGATGTACGTCGCCTCGTCCACCTCTTCCTCGCCTTCCGCAATCATGGTGGCGCGGAAGGCGTCCATCGGCGGCGTCGGCGGGGGCACTGGCGGGGGCTTGGAGGTCGGCTTGGAGGTCGGCATCACTTCTTCTCCTTCGGTTCCCACGGGACGAGTCGCTTGTGCTCGTCGTAGACCGCCGACGCACCCTTGTACCATCGCCTCGCGATGGCGTACTCCGTGCCGACCTTCACATCGGGCACGACCTCTTTCATCCCCAGCACCATCACCTCGGACTGCCGCAAGGTCGCCTCATGCGCGGTCGCGATGGGCACCTCGAGGATGAACTCGTCATGGACGAAGAGAACCGGGCGGGAGCCGTAGAGAGGCGAGCGGGGGCGACCGTCATCGGGCCAGTACTTGCTGAAGCCGAGGTAGCACTCCTGCGCGAGATACCATCCGGCGCGCTTGGCACCGTCCGCAGCGCGGCCTTGGAAGACTGAGTTGCCCGTGACGTAGACGGTCTTGTCCCGCCGCGCGACGAAGTAGGTGTTGGGGACGGACGGGCACCAGACGCCGCGAGCCTCGCGGAACTCGCGAACCTGATGCTTGAGCACCTGCGCGGTGTCGCGCTTGTAGAGGTCCACCGTCCAGATGCCACGCGACTTCGGGGAGTTGGGCATCGAGTCGTACTGCGGAATCTCGCGCGTCGAGAGGTCCGTCCACGCAGCGTTCGACGCCCTACCTGCGAGGACGAGCAGCATCTGGAAGGCGTCCGCTGCGCGCTCGTCCCTCGTGTAGAAGTGCTCCTGCCCCTTCTTCGACACCGTGCCGTCACCCAGCATCATCGTGTCGAGCAGAAGACACGCTTGACGCTTGCTCAAGGTCGCGACGAACTCGCAGGTGAGCAATCGGTCGGGGAACATGTCTCGCAACTGCGAAGCCATGCCGTGATGTGCTTGCACCGGGCGCGGAATGTCATGGCGTCGGCGCATGGAGCCGACCGCAGCAGTCGTGACTTGAAGTCGCGATGCGACGATGGTGTCTGCCTCGACGCCCATTCCCGCAGCGCGGTAGTCCTCGACGGAGTAGCCCTTGGTCTTTCCGACGCCCGTCTCAGAGGTAGCCGTAGCCCGAGAGAGCCCAGTGCGGTGAACCGTCAAGTCAGAGAACGACCATGTCCGAGCGACCTTATTCCCCCGCGTGCGAGACGGCGGCGCTGCTCGATGGACAGGGATTCCGAGGCGGGAGAACATGTCGTCAATGCGGGCACTCGTGGCCTCCTTGGTCTGGTAGATGCGGATGCGCGTTGCACCCTCCTCCGTATCCATCGACCCATCGGTAAGGAACCAGCCCACAAGCTCGATGAACGCATCGTCATGCAGAGCGTCATCCCCGACGTACTGCCCCGTTCGATGGATGCGGTGGTCCCCGTGGCGAGAGAGGTTCTTCGTCACGACGCAGCGGTCGCCCGTGCGCTTGTCGGTGACGAGCCAGCGATGTTCAGGCGTCGTGACGGCGCTGAACCGGGTGCTCTTGATTTCAACCAGCGGCCCGTCGTAGTCAGGGTAGTGGAAGATGGCGGTCGGACGCTGCCACTCCAAGACCCCCGTGGCCGGATTCTTGGTGAGCACCTCGTCATCCATGCGAAGGTCACGCCCCGATACCCATCCCCGCTTGGTCAAAGCCTCCGTCTCGTAGTCCACGCAGTTCGCCCCGTCGCAGAACCCGACCTTGCCGCGCACCCGACCGCTACCGGGTTGGACGAGGTCGAACGAGGCATCCCCCAGCGTCAGGTTGCCGAACATTTGATGGTAGAGGCGCATCTCGGGCCACTTGCGATACCACTCCTCCTTGCGGCGACCCGCCTCGGCCTCCGAGAGGATGACGCCGTATCCAGCCCGCGCGTACTCCACGAACTTGGAGCGCCCGAGGCCACCGGGGTAGCCGAAGTTCAGCGCCTTGCTCAGTTGGCGGTACTCCGCAATCTGCGGGTCATCTGCCTTCTTGCGCCGCTTCGCCTCGTCGTAGTCGATGCCGAGCATCGACGCGGCCATGTCGAGGTGCGGGTCGAGGCCCGCGTTGATGGCGTCGGCCATGTGCGACCAGCCGAAGTACTCGAGGCACGACTGCGCGAGCGTGCAAAGCTCGATGAACGAGTAGTCGCAGAACGCAAAGTAGTAGCCCGGTCGTGCGATGAAACACTCGCGGATGCCGCCCTTGCGGGGCGGGTTCTGGAGGTTTGGCTTGACGCTTGAGGTACGCCCGGTCGCCATCAACTCCGTGTAGGAGGTGGTCACCGGGAACTGGGTGCCTTGCAGCAGCGTCGGGACGTAGGTCTTCAGCAGCTTCTCGACACCGCTGCGCTCCGCGACCGCGTGAAGCACCAGCCAGTTGTAGACTTGTTCTCCGTCCAGCCCGTGGGCCTCGGCGGCAGCGTAGGCAAGGTCCTTGGAGAGCGCAGCAGCGGCCTCGCCTTCCATGTCGGGCTCACCCCGCTCCTTCCGGGCAGAGAAGACCTGCTGCTCCATGTCCTCGACCCATTTCAAGACTGCCTTGTTGATGGGGGCGAGCAGATGCTCCCGCGCCGTGCTGATGGCGGGGTTGCCGGACTTGCCGCCGCCCGTCTTGGGCGTGTACTCCTCGCCGCCGTAGGCAGACACGACACGCGAGCGGAGAGCGGTCATGTTCTTGGTGTAGACCATCTCGCCCTTCTGCATCTTCGGCTTCAGAACGTCGGCGGCGCGAACGAGGGCGTTGATTCGGGCGTACTCGGCGCGCAGGGCGGTGTCGAGGGCGTTGACCCGCTGCGGGTCGGTGCGGACGCCGCGCACGCTCATCAAGTAGAGCCAGAACGCAGCGCGCGTCTGCGGAGCCTCGTCGGGGATGGTGTCGCCCTCCGCGCCTTGCTCGTTCAGTTCCATCGTCTGCGCGTCGAAGAGCGCGAGGTTGTATTTCGCGTCGTCCAGCGCGTAGTCGCGGGCCTCGGCGGGCCACGCATCGACAGGCATGCCGTCAAGCTCGGAGAACCGCATACGCCACGGGAGCGGCCCGCCCTTCATACCCTTGGCCTCGGACAGGTCGATGCCGAAGCGGCGCTCTACACACGCCGCGAGCGAGAACTTCATGTTCCGCTTGGCCCCGGTGTCGCCCTCGTCCGCAAGCTCGCCGCGCGCGAGGGCGAGGAGCTTCTCGCGCACCATTGTGCAGCGCACACGGCCCTCGTCATAGGCCCGGAAGACCTTGGGGAGCAGCGTGGCGTCTGCCGCGCAGAGGACCGCGAAGTCGAAGCGGGCATGGTGCGCGACGAAGACGATGTCGTCGGCGTCGAGGAGCGCGTGCATGAACGCGAGCGCGTCCTCACGGCCCAGCAGCCCGACCTCGGCCTCCTCGGTGCAGTACGTCAGGCACACCATGCGGGGCGCGACGATGCCCTGCTCCGCGTTGATGAGCCATGTCTCGGTGTCGATGCCGATGCGCCGCAAGGAAGCCTCCTAGAAAGGAAGGCGGGACGCATACGAGCCGCCCCCGTCATGCGGGCGTGTGCGTGAGCACGAACCTCGATGCGTCCCGCCGGGACGTTTCCTACGCGACCTGCGCCCCGATGGGGAACCACAGGTGCTTGGAGTACTTGCCACCGCCCTTGGTGTCCACGAGGCTGACCTGCACCTTCAGCTTGGTGCCGGCCACCGCCTCGCCGCCCTTCTCCACGAGCGCGTTCATAACGGGCTCGGTGATGGTGGCGGGGTCAATCGCGCCCTCGCTGGAGAGTGCCGCGACCGCGAACGCCTTCACGTTGCCCAAGGCGGCATCCTTGTCGAACCCGACGAACCAGTTCGCCACCTCGCCCACGCGATGCTCGGGGTTGTTGCTCCCGAGGATGCGGAGGTCCGCAGCGAAGAAGTTGACGCCCTTACGGGTCTGCCCGACAGAGAGGCGAACCACCTCCACATCGTAGATGCCGGGACGAAGGTAGTTGCCGCCTTCCGTGCTCTTCGCACTCTCGATACCGCTGAAAACACCCATGATGATTGCCCTCTCGACTACTGGTGACTGACCGTTCTTCCTAGGCCATGAGCCGCCCTCGCGGACGCCACACGGCATCGTCTTCCTACCTTGCGGCTCGCAAAGGCGCTACCCCCTCCTCGCCGTCTTTCCGCAACTTCTTGCGCCGTCTTGAGCTAGGCCCAAGTCGCGTAGCAGAGCTTCTGGGGGGAGCCTTGCGTCTGCTCGATGTAGCGTGCGGACTCGCGCGCGTTTCGCACCGCATCGCGGGCGGCGTCGGTGTGGGAGTAGTACCAGCACGACACCTCGTCGGCGTCTTGCCCTTGCCGATGCGTGCGCCCGAGCAGTTGTTCCATCGTCTTCCCGCTCGACGGGAACGAGAGGATGAGGTTCTCATGGTGGGCGTACTGGAGGTTCAGCCCCGTGCCGTGGACGCGGATGGACAACGCCAGCCCTCCTCGCGCACCGTCGAGCGGGGGTGTTTCCCCGGCACCGTAGGTCGGGACGCCCGCCGCGCGCAGCGCGTTCTCCGTCGCGAGGTCGGCGTGCCAGATGATGCCCTTCGGATGGTCCTTGCGCCACGCGAGCGCATCGCGGACGAGGTAGTCGCTAATCCACACCGTCTCGGTGGGAGGCGGCGGCTTGTGCTTCTGCCCACTCCACGCATGGAAGGCGCGAACGATGGAGGGATGGTCAAGCTGCCCGCGCTGGACGGCGTTCCAGACGAGGAGGGGACTGTCCATTCCCGCGAGGTTGCGCTGGAGGACGTACCGCACCTCGCGGTGCCAAGAGGAGCGGGCCTCCATCCACTCATGGTCCACCTTGCCCTCGGGCCAGACCCACCGCAGGTAGAAGCCCTGCGACATTTGCATCCCTAGCCGCCAGAGCGAGAGGGCAGAGTCCATCTCCTCCCCGTCCGGTCGCGTCCATGTCTTGTGCAGTTCTGCGAGCGCGCCCATGACCTCGGGGGGCGTTGCCACCTCCCGCTCGAAGAGGTTCAAGGAGCAAGCCACGCTCGCCTCGCGGGTCGCGACGACGCCCGGCACCGAGTTGAACCGCTCGCGGAAAGCATCGCGGGCAGCGTCCCTGCGCTCTCCGTGCGCGAGGTGCCTCACATCGTGGAAGGCGGCGAAGAGGCTCCAGTCACGGTCGCTGGGTGCTCCGTTCGCGTCGATGCAGTTGCCCCACGCGAGCAGGTCCGCCTCCGTGAGCGGAACGGGACTACCGTCTCGCAGCGCAAGCTCGCACAGGTGTGCGTAGTCCCCGAGAGACTTTGCCGTGAGCGTGCCCGAGAGCGCGATGAACCGTGTCTGCGGGAACTGCCGGAAGTACCGCAGCACGCGCCGGGTGCGAGCAGAGTCGGGGTTGCGGACCATGTGGGCCTCGTCAGCGATGATGAGGTCCGGCTTCAGTTGCTCCAGCAGGTCGGTGCTCTTCGCGACGGAGAGTTGCGAGTACGGCACGATGTAGAGGTTCAGCGGGATGCGAAAGTGCTTCTTCAGCCGCGCAATCTCATGGTGGAGCGGAATCTGAAGCGCAGGAGGAATCATCAAGATGGGCCGCTGCGCCCCCATCATCGGTGCCGCGAGGAGGGAGAGGAGGGTCTTCCCAGAACCGACCGCCAACGGGCCGACGAGGCCGCGCTTCTGCTCTATCCAGTGCAAGGCGAGGTTCTGGATGGGCTTGAGCGTCATGGTGCCACCCGGCACGCGGAACCTCTCTGTGTAGTCGAGGTCGCCGCCGGGCTGGCAGCGTGCAAGCATCGTCGGGTAGTCCCATGCCGGAAGGGCCGCGATGCGCTTTGCCTCCGTCACGACGCTCTTGGCAGCGTCGGCACGGCGGGCGAGTGCCTCCTCCGCTCCCATCGTAGGCACGGGGGCAACGAGAGGGATGTGGGGCGTCGAGGGGCCGGGTGCGGGGGTCGCAAGCACCCCCGACACGGCGGCAACCTTGGACGCCTTGAGCCGCTGGAGAGCGGAGAAGGCATCGTTCATGGTGAGCCTAGCGGACGCCGCGAACGACCACGTCGGCCATCGGGATGAGGACCTCGAGGATGGCGTTCGTCGCGGGGAACCGCGTATTGCAGACGAGGATGCCGACCGGAGGAGCCTTCATCACCAGCGCCGCGACGTAGCCGGGGCCGCGCGCGTAGGGGATGAGCGAGTAGAAGTCCACCCGCTCGTTGTCGCGAGCGCCACGGTTGTACGCATCGACCACCTGCGGGAGCAGCGGCTGGATGTAGTCCTCAAGGAGGACGTAGCCCTTGTCGCGACCCTTCTCGGGCGCGCAGTCGATGTAGAGAACGAGCGCGTGCTGCGGAACCTCGACGGGAGCCGCCACGGGAGCGGGGGCAGCGACGGGGGCAGCGACCTGAGCGGCCACCGCGACAGGAGCCTCCACCGCCGGCGCAGCGGTCACCGTCTCGACCACCGTTTCCACGGGCGCAGCGACGGGGGCTTCCACGGGCGCGGCGACAGTCTCGGGCACGCCGACATGTCCCGCGAACCCCTCCTCTTCTTCCTCAACGGGAGCGACATGCGAAACGTCGAGCGCGCCCGTGCTCGGGAGGATGGAGCCGTCCGGGCGCACGGAGTAGGAGCGACCGTCGAGGTTACCGTCGATGGCGGCGCGCATCGCCTCCGCGCTCATGCGACCGACCTGCTCAGGCGTCCAGTTCAGCGCGGCGAGCTTGGCCTGATGGTCACGCGGCTTGCGGACGGTCTTGCTTGCTTCAGCCTCCGCAGCGGCGAGAACCTTCGCCAGCGGGGACGGGGTCGGCGTGGCGGGGGTGGCGACGGGGGCGGGAACGGGAGCGGGCGCAGCAGCGGGGGGCGCGGCCACGGGAGCGAGGTTCACCTTCTCCTGCACCGGAGCGTCATTCGGGACGATGCTGGGCGCAGCGTCAGTCGTAGCGGCGGCAGATGCCGTCTTGATGCCGTACTTTGCGAGGACGGACGCGGATGCGCTACTGGTGGACGAGGGCGCGGGAGCCGCCGTGTGGGTAGGCGCGGCTGCGACGGGAGCAGGCGCGGGTGCCGCGACGGGCACGGGTGCGGCGACAGGTGCGGGGGCAGCGGCGGGCGCGGCATCAGCAGCGGCCTTCTTGGCGCGAAGCGCGGCGATTGCGGCGAGCGGGTCGGTCGTCATGGCGTGGTTCTCCTTCTGGTCATGGGCATGGTTGCTGGCTTCGATGTTCCTGAAGATGCCGGTGGGCGCAGCGTTATCGAGCATGCCGAGCGCGCTGCACTTGTCCCGGAAGTGGCACCCGCCGTAGTTCCGACACGCGGAAGCGGTTCCCTCCACGGCGTCGGGCGTGCGTGCCCGGGCCGTCACCTTCATCTCGTTGACCTTCTCTTCGACGTTCCGTAGTTCCAAGGCGAGGTGCTCTCGCGTGAGCGTCACCCGCGTGCTCTTCGCGGTGGGTGCGCCCTTAGTCAAGTAGACGATGTGTCCGAACTCGACCTTGTCTGCCTGTACCCCCATCGACGCCACTACGTCAAGGGCATACTTTCCGTATAGCGTGGCTTGAATGTCCTCACGCAAGTCGGCTTCCGTCTTCGCCCATTTCAAGTCGGAGGTCGTCTTGTGGTCGATAACGACAGGATGTTCGCCCGTGAGGTCCAGTACGTCGATGAACCCGTTGACGGGCATGCCCGCCACCATCAGCCGAGGCATCCCGCCGGGGACGGGAACGGTCGCAGGGTCGGGGTCGGGGTCGGCGTCCCGCTTCTTCTTGTCGCTCATGGACACCTCCGTGAAGACGGTGCCCGGCTTCGGGAGGAGCTTCAGACCGGCCTTCGCGATGCGCCCTGCCGGAACGCTCTCGTCCGGCATCGTGCCGTGGTCGAGGTAGTTCTCCAGTTGCGCGTGGACGGCTTCCCCGAGGGCTGCGCTGGCCTTCTGCGGAACGGGGAGGCCCATGACGTACTGGAACCACCATGCCCGCTTGCACTCGTCGTGCCTGCTGATTTGCGAGGCGCTGACCGACTTGAACTCACGCATCTAGGCGTTCTCTCCGCTTGAGGGGTTGGCTCGGGGAAGCTCGCTCTTCCATCCTTGGGTGGACGAGGACGAGGGCTTCGGCATGGGAATGACCTTGTACAGAGCCTCCGGGACGACGAACGCCGCGCCCTTGTGGCCTACGTCGCTTGAGAGCGTGCAGCCGAGGTTCTTGAGGATGTGCATGACGCGCTGCTTGTCGGCGCGGGTGATGCGGGCGACCTCGAGGCCGATGCCCGCCGTGAGTACGTCGAGGACGTAGATGAGAGGCTTTTTCGTGCGGACGAGGAAGTCGTAGACGCTCGGCTCCCAGACATCGTCTTGCTGGTACGGCACGCTCTCTGCCGCGAGACGCTCCGCGCTCTCGTCAGCGTAGTGCCACGGCTCGAGAGCCTTGTAGCGGACGACGGCTTCTGCCCAGAGTTGGTCGCGGTTGGCGACGAGCCATGCGATGTCGATGCGGGTCGCGGCGATAGGGACGAACCGCCGGGAGCCAGTAGGGTCATTCAAGAACTGGTCTTCATTGGTAGTACCGACGAGAATAGTCTGCCGAGGACGCTCGACAACGTGCTTACCGTAAGGAGGACGGAACTTATCCTTCTTGGACGACAAGAACTGCTTGATGCGCGTATTCTCTGCCTTCTTGAAGCTATCAAGCTCCGCGACCTCGTAGAACCAGCATCCCGCCATCTGCATGAAGGCGTCTTTGTCCCCGATGACGAGCGCGGAGTCCGAGAACCAGCCGCTGGAGAGCACGGAGAAGGCGGTGGACTTGCCGATGCCTTGCTTCCCGGTGACCACCACCATGTTGTCCACCTTGCAGCCGGGGTCGAAGATGCGCGCGACCGCGCCGATGCAGAACTTCGCGCCCGCGTCCTCGAGGTAGTCCGCGCTCGCCGTTCCCCCGAAACCGACCTTGAAGAGGTCATGGAGCCGGGCGACACCGTCCCACTCCAGCCCGCTCAAGTAGTCGCGGACGGGATGAAAGCCGTTCTCCTTGGCAAGGAAGACGATGGCCTCCTGCACGAGGGAGGTCTTGGGGTCGATGTTGTAGCGGCGCTGGATGTCGATGTTGATGCGCGTGTCGAGGTTGTCGGCGGCAATCTCGTCGCCGTAGAAGACGCGCTCCGCGAACTCGTCATAGCGGAAGAACTTGTTGGCGTAGGCAGCGTCCCCGCGAAGGATGCTGGCGACGTTCACGAGCGAGGATTTCGGTGCGCCCGTCCTCGCGTCGAGCAAGAGCGTCTGGACGACGCGCGGGTCGGCCTGAACAAGGTTCGCGGTGCGGCGAGCTTGCGTTTCAGTAGCGCGAAGGTGCGCTTGCGCCGTCTTCAAGGTCGCTTTGGCCGTCTGCAACTGGGAGCGCACGGCGACGTAGGCTTCCGTCGTCTGCCGCACGTTGTCCTCGAGGCCGAAACGGCGGGCGGTCGCCATGTTGCCCTTCGCTACGCTCTCTTCCACGATGAGGCGGTTGACCTCCACATCGGCTTGCGCGGCGGCTGCGCGGGCGCGGTCGAGGTCGCTCGCGGCCCGCGCTTCAGCATCCTCGCGAAGCTCCTCGTCGGTCGCCGTCTCGGGGTCGGGTCGCCCCAACTGGACTGGGGACGTGACCTCCCCGCCGTTCTGCTTCCCGAGGGGGCATCCGACACACGCCGTTCCGAGCGTGGCGATGTGAGCGCAGGTTCGGGGACCTGTCTCGGTGGAGGCGCGACGGAACTTGTCTGCCGTGTCGTCTGGACTGTAGCCGGGGTAGACGCTCCCAATCTCATGCGCGAGCCGCTCGCCGCCCTTGCAGCGGGCGAGGACGGTCAACCACGCATACCATTCGTACTCGGTGAGGGTCGCGGCATCCTCGCGACAATGCCGCATGAAGGCGCACTGGGCCTCGATACGGTCGAGGTTCTCCACCTGATGCGCCGTCTCGATGCCCGAGAAGATGCCGCCGGGCTTGACTACGCCCGCGAGAGAGGGCGCGGTCGCAGAAGAGCCGACCGGCGCACGCCCCGCCGCGAGCGTCGGACGGTAGGTGTCGGGGGGCGCGACAGTCAAGATGATGTCGGCATCCAGTACGTCTTCCGCGTTGTAGCGGTAGACATGGTCGGCCCCCGGCTTGTGCGTGGGGATGAAATAGATGCGACCGGGGTCGCTCAAGGGGTCGAAGCCCGCCCCGTTCTCGGCGGCGTGCTTCTGCACCCAGCCCCAGATGCGCCGGAACTCGGAGGTCGTGACCGGACGCGAGAGGGGCATGACGAGCCGGAAGCGCGGCTTCTCGGGCGTGTGCTGGAACGTCGTGTAGACGACATGCTCAAACCCGCCCCACACCTCGGTCGCCTTCTCGATGCTGACCGACTGCGGCTTGCCGTCGTAGTCCAGCACGACGGCGTGGACCGTCGCGATGTTTGCCTCGGTTTGCCCTTGCACGCGGAGGCCACCCGGCTTGTAGGTCACGGGTGACCAGAGCGCGGCCCGCTCCTTGACGGGCGTCTCGAGCCAGTCATTGAAGTCCTCAGGCCACGCGAGGGTCGCGCTCGACGGGTAGTTGTCCGTGAGCGAGTCGAAGGTGCAGATAGCCAGCGATTTCAGCATCTACGCGCACCGGGGATGGCGACACGCCCCCGCAGCACCCGCCGGGGAGGCGAGTACGTCAGACGGAAGCGAAGCAGGGCGAGGGGAGGGGAGGGTCGTAGGAAGGGGAGCCTACGCCATGTGGCTTATGGGTGTTGACCGGCCAAGCGCAAGGGGGTCGCGAACGATTCTTGCGTGGATGCCGTCCTAGACGATGCGGTCGTCGCCCAGCGTGCGGCGGTACGCGAGCAGCGCGGTCTTGGCCGCGTCGTGCGCCTTCTGCACGCGCTCCAGTTCCTTCTCGGTGCGCGTGACCTCGCCCATGAGGTAGGAGAGCAGCACGGTCGGAGCTTCAGCCTCCGCGTTCTCCTCCTCCTCGACCGCCGAGACGGTCTGCCCGGTGGAGTCCAGAACGAGAGCCTCGACCCTACGCTTCCTCGCGCCCTCGGAGAGGTTCAGGAAGCCGTTCGCCCGCTCCAGCACGCGCTCGTCGCGGACGGCGTGGTAGATGATGGCCGAGAGGCTCTTGGCCGCGTTCTTCTTGAACGCGACCGTGAGGAGAATCTCGGTCGCCGCGTCCATGCTCACGCTCGTCCAGAGCGCGGCGCGGGGCGTTTCGATGCCCGCGACGTTCAGGGGGCCGTCGAGTGCCGCCACCGAGTAGATGAGCGCCCGCACGATGCTCGAGCGGTTGGCGAGCGGGTGGGCCAACTGGAAGGTCGCGAGGTCTGCGACACAGATTTTCACGTTGACGGAGGTAGCCACGGGGGAGGCTCCTTGGGGAGGGGAGGGGTCGGGGAGAGGTGGGCCTCGAGAACTTTCATTCCCGCGCCGACACCTTCAACTCCATATTCTCCCCTTATGGAGGCGTCAATAAGGTACGGATAAACGAGATGGCGTGTCGGCGCAGAAACGGTTTTCGCGCACGGGGCGGCGTTATCGACGCTACGCGAGGTAGTGCGGCCTTGCGCGACGGTGCGGCGAGTTAGCGGCCTCCCCATGCCGACCCCCGCGACCATGCTCTCCATCGACCCCGGCTTGCGCGGCTGCGGCTGCGCGTGGTGGGAGCGAGGCGAGGATGGGTGGCGGCTCGCCGCCGCTGCCTATGTCGAGGCCGTTCCACATGAGCCGGAAGACCGGGACGATGATGGGCCTCTGGCGTGGAGCGCGATGGTGGGCGCGGTCGAGCTTGCCCATGAGGCGCGCTACCCCGCGTCGATGCCTGACGTGCTCGTCGTGGAGCGCATGAAGGTCTACGCACGGGGCGTGGGCGACCCTCGCGACCTGCTCGCGCTGGCGGCTATCGGGGGCGGGCTCGTCCGAGCCTTTTACGGGGCGAGGCCCATCGGGCTCCTCCCGGCGACATGGAAGGGGCAGGTGCCCCGCAAGGTCATGGGCGAGCGCGTCGAGAAGCACTTGCGGGAGCGCGGCGAGTGGGAGCGCGTGCAGAAGCCCCGCCGGGCAACGAACGTCAATGACGTGATGCACGCGGCGGGGCTGGGCCTATTCTGCATCGACCGGGGGCGGGTCTAGCCCGCCCCCATGCCGACTAGAGGACGATGTTCGCGGTCACGACCACGCGCCGCTGCATGGACACCGTGCCGTCATCGTTGACCGTCACGGACGCGACATGCTCCGCACGCATCGCTTCAAGGAGCAAGCGCAGCGCATCCACCGTCGTCGCGACCTCCGTCATGGTGGAGGTGGGGGCCGGCGTGGGCGGCGGGACGGGCACGGGCATCGGCACGGGGGCGTTCACGGCAGTGGGCGTCTCCTCGCGGCGCGTCTGCTGCTCCTTCTCGTAGGCCGCGAGGAGCGGCGCGGGAACGCTGGCGGTGGGCATCGTCACGACCTCCACGGGCGAGGGGCGCACCGAGGCGGTCTTGGTCTTCTTGTCCCGCGTGTATCGCCCGTCCGGAGAGAGCGTCACGGGGGTCACGCCGAGGGCTTCGCACGCGCGACGGTAGATGGCCGCATCGACGTACATGTCGGACTTCGCGTTGCGCGGGATGCTGATGCCGAGGACGCGGCGCACCTTGGCCCCCGCGACCGACATTTTTCCGTAGTTCCAGTCGGTGCCCAACTTCTCAAGGGCGCGGGTGTTGGAGAGGCCCGGCTCGGAGGCGAGCAGCGTGGCGAGGAGTCGCTCGTCATGCGAGAGCGTCGGGAAGGGGGGAAGGGCGGCGGTCGGAGTCGGCACGGTAGGTTCCTCGTGAGTGGGTTCGGTGGAGGTTGTCTGGGCGGACACATCCGCGTCCTCCAGCACGATGGCGGGAAGCGGGATGCTGAAGATGGGATTGTTGGCTTGCTCTCGCTTGGGCGACACCATCGGCTTCGGCGCGAGCGGCGCGAACTCCGGGAAGCCGGCGGCTGCGAGCTTGTCGATGTTGAGGGCGTGTTTCCGCATGCCCATCACGACCGGGATGCCCCGGCGTTTCGCCTCTTCTATGGCTACGCCCGACATGGAGTGCCCGCACATGTCCGTGAGGACAAAGAGGAGTTCGGTGTCTTCCGGGAAAGTGCCGTTCGCCTTCTTCCACGGCCAGTGGGCAGTCACGCGAAGGAGGTGCCGCAGAAGGCGCGGAGCGAGTTTCCGGTTGACGAAAGACGGCTCACCGCCGACCACCAGCACGCGGGTGAGCGTGCGGGAGATTTCGGACATGAGGTAGTCATCGTACTCACGCTGGGTGGGCAGAATGGGTGGTCGAAGCACGATGTGGTGCGCTTGGCGCATCGGTGAAGTTCCTCGGGTTGGCGTTGGCGAGGACCCGCAGCGCGGGCCTCGTAGGGATGAGTGTAGTCACCTCGACGCAGGGCGTCAAACCCTGTCCGACACTTTCTGCACGACACGCGCGGAAGCCCTGTAGCGGACTATCCGCGCGAGACGGTTGCGCGGCGGTGCTAGGCGCGCTCGCCGGAAGGCTCCACCCACCCGTTGCGGAGGAACCCGCGCGCGGTGAGTTCCTCGTGGAGGGCGTTGGCACACGCCTCCGGATTCGCACCCCGCGCCGCGACCTCGCATGCACGGGACATCAGCACGAACTCAGTCACGGGACCATCGTGCGGGTACGCGATTTCTTTGCGGATGGCCTCGATTGCGGCCTCAAGCGAGAGGTGCGAGAACATGGAGAAGCTCCGGGTCGTGGGTTGGGTTGGGCGGGCTGGCCCCGCTCCTTCCCTATGCCCTACCCTACCGCGCTTGTCAATAGGTCGGACGTAGTTTCTGCGAGGCACGCAGCGGAAGCGTGTAGCACTCCGTCTTTCAGACGGGGTGGCGCGCGGTTTCTGCGTGACGTAGGGTAGATGCAACCCGCCGTTGAACGGAGGAATCCTCTCGTGCCCCATCCCACCATCCCCTCGCCGGGGCTGGCAAAGCCCCTCTCCCGCGCCATGAATCTGCTGCTCGCAGTAGACGATGTGCTGGTCGAGAACTGGTGCTTGCACGAGAACCAGCCCACCGGCGGGCTTCGGAACTTCTTCACGCGCCAGTACGCCAACGCCGCCGAGGTCGAGCAGGTGTTCGCGGATGCGGGCGGCTCTATCGTCGTGCGGGCGACCTCCGGGGGCACGCCTCCGGTCGTCGGGTTCCGCACCGACATGAACGGCTACCCCATGCTCTCGTTCAAGGGCGGGAAGACCCCCGCCTTCTGCGAGGTACGCATCCTCCTCGCGGAGAGTGCTCGCGCATGACCGTGTACCACGGCCTCCGTCGCGCCCTATCGGCGTCCCTCCTCGTCTCCGACGCGGCGGGGATGCTCGAGAGCGCGGTGCTGCTCGAGGGCCAGCCCGAGGGCGACCTTCGTGCGTTCCTCTCCCGCACCTACGCGGACGGGGCGACCGCAGAGCGCGCGTTCTCCGATGCGGGCGGCACCATCCTCGCGCGCGTTGCGGAGGCGGGGGCTACCTCCGTTGACTTTCTCGCCCTCGGCGTAGATGCTGCTGGGCGTCCCACGTTGAACATCGGCGGCGGGGGCAAGGGCACCACGCTCTCCCTTCGCTTCGCCATTCCCCACTCCTCGGTCGGGTAGTCCGCCCGAGGCCACCCCGGCCCGCAAGGGCCATTCTCAAGGACACCATCATGGCTGACTTCGCCGCCCCCACCTACGGCCTCACCGCCCCCCTCACCCAGACCCTGAAGGCCACCATGCCCGCCGCCACGGGCACCTTCACGAACGCCCAGCTTGTCGGAAACACGCTTCCGACTGGCGCGCTCAAGACCTTCCTCTCCGCGACCACCTACACCAACGACGCGGCGGCTGAGACGGCCTTCCGCAACGCGGGCGGCATCATCAACATCCGCCAGACGGGCGGCACGGCCAGCCCCGTGCTCCCCACCATCGCGTGGAAGGCGGCGAGCACCGCGCCGACGCTCGACATCACCATCGCGGGCGGCGCGTCGAACGAGGTGCTCGAGGTGAGCATCACCATCCCGCACTCCGTCATCCAGTAGTCACACCCCCCCGTGCCCCCGTCGTGGTTCTCGTCACGGCGGGGGCATTGGCCTACGGAGAACACCATGTCCGCACTCAACTACGGAAACGTGAGCATCGAGCGCGACGGAGCATCCGTCACCTGCGCCGTTTCGGGCGTGGTGGTAGGGAAGGTGAGCATCGACGGGGAGGACGGTTCCCGCGCCCTGTCGCTCGTCTTCTCTGCCGACCACTCCTACTTCCTTTCGCTTGGCGAAACGCGCCGACTGCTCGACATCGAAGAGACGGTGGTCGAAGCGTCTGCCGTTGAGCCTGTCGCGGAAGAGGCGTCGGTGGCCGTCGAGGCCCCCGCGACCCCGACCCCGCTCAAGCGCCGCCGCTAACCCCGCGCGGGGTAGTACCCCACGCCCGACGCCCGCCCCAGTTCCGCTGGGGCGGGCGTTTCTCCTACTTGACCTCAACGATGACGAGGTCCACCGTCCGGCGCGGCGCGCACTCCAGCAAGATGACCTCGATGCCCGCGTCGGTCGCGCCCCGACTCCGCAAGTAGTCTACCGCTTGCTGCGTCATGCGCTGGACTACCGCCTGCTCGTCTGCACGGGGCAGGCATGCGGGATGCTGCTCGATGCGGGCGCGTAGGATTCGCGGCTCCGCAGGAGGCGTCCAAAGCGGCTCCGCAGGAGGCGGCTCGACGGACGGGGAAGGCTCCGCGACCGGAGGCGGCTCGACGGGCACGGTCGGCTCCGCGACTGGGAGTGGCTCGACAAATACGGGCACGGCGACGGGTACGAGCGGCGAGCGAGGGGGCGGTGCCAGCGTGACTCCAGCGCGAAGCGCAGGCGTGCCGGGCGTCGTGAGGAAGCCCGCAGAGACGAACGGAACGAGGGTGACGGAACGCGCTTCAGCGCGGGCAGCAACGGTGACCTCGCCCGTTTGGAGCATGCCCCCGCGAGTGCCCGCAAGCTCCACGGTCACGGCCCGCCATCGCGCCCCAAGCGCGGCTCGGGCAACCGTCCCGGCCTCGCCGTGCGAGCCGCCTACCGTCCCAGCAAGCAAGCCGCCCGCGTAGGACACGGAGCCGTCCACGCGCCAGTCGTTCCAAGAGAAGGGCCATCCGATGCCGCCCCACGGGGCGATACCCCCGACGCGCGCCGTCCACGGCCCCGCGTGTCCCAGCACGGCGAGGCGTGGGTCGGCCATGTTGACCTGTCCCGCCCACTCTCCTCGCAGCGGCACGTCCACCATCACCGCGCCGTGTCCCTTTCGCCATGACAAGCTCGGGTCGAGGTCCACCAGCAAAGAGGAAACGCGCCACACCTCGTCGCGGTCTTGCGCCGTCAAGAGGTTTGAAGACCCCACTCCCGTGAACATCGGGATGAAGCCCTCCGCAGGGGGTGCGTCCACCCAGCGCCACACCTCGCCCGCTACTGGGCGAAGGGTCTGCACATCAACGGCGGGCGGCACGGCGCGTCCAGAGGGCCGCAAGCAGGGAGAGGGCCACCAGCGACAAGCTCGAGCGTCCTGCGCCCACGCCGCAGCGCCAGCCGCCTCGGTACAGTTCCGGGTCTTCCTCGTCTACGAAGACCGTTACGGTGGCCGTGTCGCACACGGGCGGGTCACCGCTATCCCTACCGCCCCCGCTATCCCCGCCGCCCCCAGTGTCCCCGCCCGTATCGGTCGCGGTGTCTGAAGAGGTGTCGAGCGCCGTGTCGGTAGCCGTCTCGCCCGTGTCCACCGACGTGTCGGTAGCGGTGTCCCCGGTGTCGCACACGAAGCCGTAGACGAGCGGGCACGGGTCCGCAGCGCCGCATGCACCGTCGTAGTCAGGGTCATCAAAAGCGAGGACGCCGTCGCAGTTCTTGTCCGTCTCGTCGGTGCAAAGCTCCGTCGCGCCGGGGAATGTGTCCGCGCGGGCATCCTCGCAGTCCCCCGCCAGCGCGATGTAAGAGGGGGGCTGGTCGCACGCGAACGCGGAGGTCATGGCGTCCCCGAACCCGTCTCGGTCATAGTCAAGGAACCAGAGCGTTGCGGCACCTTGCGACATGTCAAGGTCATCGCAGTCATCCACGCCCGCCACCCCGTCATCGTCCGCGTCGGTGTCGCACTCGTCGTAGGTGCCGTCCGCGTCGAGGTCGCGCCGCGCTTCATAGGATACGTCCGGACACGGGTCGCACCCGTCCGCGACACCGTCCGCGTCCGCATCCTCGTTGTCGTCGCTTCCGGGGCAGAGGTCGAGACTGTCGCATGACCCGTCCCCGTCCGCGTCGTTCAGGAAGTCGGCGGGGCACGGGTCGCATGCGTCAGGACGCAGGTCGCCGTCCGTGTTCACGCGGTCGTCCGCACCGGGGCAGAGGTCCACGTCGCCGCACACGAGGTCACCGTCCGCGTCGTTGGCCGGGTCCAGCGGACAGGCGTCCACGTTCGCACAGAGGCCGTCCCCGTCCGCGTCGTTCACCGCGTCGAGAGGGCAAGTATCGGTGCTCTGGCAGACCCCGTCCCCGTCCGTGTCATCGGGGTTGTCCACCGGGCACGGGTCGGTGTCCGCGCAGACACCGTCGAGGTCGTAGTCGGTGAAAGACACCGACCCGTCGCAGTCCATGTCCACCGTGTCGAAGCATGTCTCGAGGACGCCGGGGTGGAGCGCGGTGTTGCCGTCGTCGCAGTCACCTCCCGCGAGCACGAACACCACGCCCGGCGCGCAGGTGGCAAAGGCTAGCGCGGTCTGACCGTACCCATCGCCGTCGAGGTCGGGGTAGTACGTCGCAGCCGGGCCGACGAGGGGGTCGCTCTCGTTGCAGTCCGTGCTCTCATCGTACCCGTCGCCGTCCCTGTCGCTATCGCAACCGTCCGGCATCCCGTCCGCGTCGAGGTCATCGGCGTCATTGAACCCTGAGCAGAGGTCTACGTCCCCGCAGTACCCGTCCCCGTCGTAGTCGTTGAGCGGGTCAAGGGGACAGGCATCCAGCGCGCCGCACACGAGGTCGCCGTCCGGGTCGGCGGTGGCGTCGTCGTAGCCGGGGCACACATCGCTCCCGTCGAGCACCCCGTCCCCGTCGCTATCCGTGTCCAGCGCATCCGTCGTGCCGTCGAGGTCGGTGTCGAGGTCGCACACGGGCGTGAAGCTGATGGCGTCCAGCAGGTTGCCGCAGGACAGTCCGCACGCGGAGGCCACGCTCTGGAACGCGAAGCGGGTGGTGGTTGTGCTGGTGGAGATGACACCGCCCCACCGTCCCCATGCGCCGGGGCCGTCCGTCACCGTGCGAACGGTCGTGAGCGCGAACGCCGGGTCACCGAGGTTGAAGTTGATGGTGTCGCTCCCGAAACGACCCCGGTGCGAGAAGGCGTAGAGGTACACATCGCCCGGCGCAGTCGTCACGTCTTGGTAGAGCGTCCCGACCGCGAAGGCGTTCATCTCCACGAACTGGTCGCCCTCGTAGGCGTTCTTGCCCTCGAACCCGTCCATCCAGACTTCAAACGCGGAATCTGTCGTGAACCAGCCCGGCATGGTGGCCGGGTAGTTGACGCCGGACCCCGAGTAGTCCGGCTCCTCAAATCCCCCGTTCACCAGCGCGAGGCCCGTGACACCGCCGAGCCGACATTCATCTACGTTCAGCACCCCGTCCCCGTCCATGTCGGGGTCGAGGTGGTCGAACAAGCCGTCCCCGTCGCTATCTGCGACGAGAGGCGGGAGGTGCGCCAGCACCTCGTCAGCGTCCTCGAGCCCGTCGCCGTCCGTGTCCGCAGCACGGGCGCAGAGCGGGAATGTCAACCCGAGGAGGTAGACGAGTGAGGTGCGGCGCATCGCTACCTCACTTTCGCTCTCGGAACGTCTGGAAGCACTCCAGCCGGGGCTGGGCCTCCAACGTGCCGCAGGTCTTCAGGATGACGAGGGTGTTGTTGATGTTCGCCACCGCATCGCAGGTCTTCTCTCCCGCCGCCCCGGTCGTGGACTGAGACTGCGCGAGGCAGAACATTTCGCGGCAGAGGCCGTCCCCGTTCTCCTTGATGAACTCGGTCGTGCAGACGGGCTTCACGATGTCGAGGTTGGAGAGGTTGACCTGCACCTCGGCCTGCTTCTGCGCGGACACATCCGCGACGACGACCGGAGCGACGGGCTTGTCGTCACGGGTGACGGCAAACATGCCCCCACCGCCGACCACGAGGCCAGCGGCAGCAGCGACCAGAATCCACGTCATGGAGCCTCCCACGGGCCTAGCCCTCGAGCATCTTGTACCCGCCCGCCGGGCGACGGGTCGCGAGGTAGTACCCGAGGACGTAGAGGCCCGTTCGGGTGAGCGTCTTGTTGTCATTGAAGTACGGGACGGCCTGCGTGACCTTCGCGAGGCCGAAGCCCACGGCGGTGACGACGGCCAGTTCTGCGATGAGGTTCTTGTCCATGTGAAGCTCCTACGATGAGAGGGCTAGGCGACCGTGACGCCGCGCAGCTTGAACGGGGTTTTCAAATCCCAGTTGCCCGCGTTGACAAGCTCCATGAGGGCGTCCATGCGGTAAACCGTCTTCTGGACGAGGGGATTGGCGTTCCCGGCGAGCCACGCGCGCCGCGCGTTGATGTACGCCTTGACCCACTCCTCCTCGTTACCGCCGTTCGCCGGGCTCTTCGCCGCGAACTTGTTCCTAATCATGGTGACGCCACCCGGACCCGAGTGGATGCAAGTGTCATAGATGACCAGCACGGTGAGGGCCTTCGCCGCGCCGACGCTCTGGGCATGGTTCAGCGCGGGAGTGAAGTACTGCTCATCGAACACCTCGTCCTGCGCGCGATGCATCACGGGGTCCGCGCCAGCGACCTTGAGAAGGTTGACGAGGTCGGTGACGGGCTTGCTCCACGGACCCTTCGGCGGCTCCTTGGTGCTCTGGTTCGCGGCGAGGACGGGCTCAAACGCCTTCAGCGCGGTGGAGTGCTGCCCACCGAGGGCGATGTACCGCTTCACCACGAGGTCGAGGCTTCCCGCGCGGTCGGTACACTGGTGCTTGCCGTAGCTGATGCCCGCGCCGTCCGCGAGGATGGTGCAGGTCGCGTAGCTGGCGGCGGTGGGCACGCGGCCCGTCTCGAAGATGGAGAGCACGCAGTCGATGGCGTGCTTCTGGGCGGGGGTGAGGGTCATGGTTCAGTCACTCCGAGGAGGAAGAAGTTGGCGTTGGTGCGGACTTTGTCCCAAAGTAGTACGCGAAAATCATCAAGGCCGTGTCCTTCGTGAACGCCAAAATCGTCCCCTTCTCGTGAGAGGAGAGTAGGCTCGTGTCGGGACCGCTGATGAGCAAGTCGCAGATGAAGGCACCGATGATGAGCGCGACCATGCTGACAACGAAGTGGGTCAGCGCCCGATGGTCATCCTTCGCGGACGTAAAGATGCGGTTCACCATGAACTGGATGCCGCCGACGATGGCGACCCCCAGCACGATGGCGAGAACGGTCGTTGCCTTGGTGTCGTAGAGGCTCGGATACTCGCGCCCGTGGCGAGCCTCGCTTACCTCCACCGTCGAAGCGGCCACGGAAGCCTCCTCCGCACTTGCCTCAATGTCTCCCGCAGGAGCCACCGCGCCCTCGACCACGGGAACCGCCTCGGCCCCTTCCGCAGCAAGCGCAGGAGCCTCGAGGACACCCGCAGGGTTCGCGGCGTCGGGGGCGGCGGGGACGGGAGCGACGGGGGCTGCGGCGGGGTCAATGACGGGCTCCATTACGCTCCTCCAACGGTTCCGCGCTTCGCGGCCTTCAGCGCCTTCAAGTCCTTCTCGACCTTCTGCTGCCACTCCTCAAGCTCATCCGCATCGAACGACCCGGAGAGGGTGGAGGTCTTCTTCTCGACCTTGCCGACCTTGCCTTGAAGCTCCTCGACCTGCGCCTTCAACTGCGCGATGGCCTCGGCCTGTACCTTGGCGACCGACTGGCAAGGGATGGGCTGGGCGTTGCCGAGCCCCTTCTCCTGCGCGTCGATTTCCATCTGCTTCATCTTCTGCTCATGCTTCTGCTCGGAGAGCTTCGACCAGAACTTCCAGCCCGCCGCACCGCCGACAACAAGGATGACGAGCGCAACGAGGCCCATTCCCCCGCCGCCCGCCGCACCCATGACCTTGGTGAGGTCATCGGCAGAAGGGATAGCGGGCTGCTCGGCTTGCGTCGTGTGGGCCTCCGTGGCGGGCGCGGCGACCGGGGCGGCGACGGGGGCAACCGCGACGGGTGCCGTCGCCGGCACCTCTGCGGGAACGGCTTCGGGCGTGGGAGCGGGGTGGGTAGGTTCCATCGTTTTCCTCGGTGCGCGGCTCTGGAGAGCCTCGCGGGCGGGTGGTTGCAAAGGAGAGGTCGGAGGGGCGTCCGCGCGTACAGGAGGTTCAGCAGCGAGAGGTGCCGTGCTTTCGTCTCCCTCCGACCCAAGGGTGAAACGGATGCGTGCGCCTTGCTCGAGCGAGCACGGCGTGCCGCTCGGGTCATTGGGGTCGCAGTCCGGCATTGTCAGCTTCCCGGCTTCTTACCGTCGCTCCCGGTCGAGCCGTTCCCGACGCTGGCCTCAAAGGCGGTCATGGAGTGGCCGTAGAGCTTGTAGACGGTCTGCGATAGCTGCTTTGTGGTGTTGTCGAGGCTCGCCAGCGTAGCGCGGGTCTGCTGGCTCTCGTTCTGGAGCGTCTGGGTGACCTGCTGCATGAGGGCTTGATGCGTCTGCTGCTCGCTCTTCAGAGCATGCTCAAACGTCGTCCTGCTTGCGGCCATCTCGTCGCGGAAGGTCTTCTGCATCTCCGGAATGATGCTGCGGAGGAGGTACATGACCACCACCACACCAAGGCCCGCCGGGATGCCCGTTCGCACGATGAAGTCTAGAAGCTGCGCCTCCGTCATCATGCGGCACCGCGCGCGGCGGCGTTGCGCTGCATGACCTTCCACACCACCAGCCCACCGACCGCGAGGGTCGCCGCCGCAGCGACGTAGACGAGGGGGCCGAGGCCCGAATCCTCGGGGGGAGCCGCTCCCGTGATGCCGACTTGCTGCTTGACCTGCTCGATGTCGAGAACCTGCGCGGTAGTATCTACCGCCAACTCCTTGCTCTCGCACTTCTTGCGGGCGTTCTCGCCGTCGCGTTTCGCGGCCTTCATCTTGTTGATGTACTTCTCGACATCGCTATTCCTCCCGCCGGCACGGATGCCGAGGAAGGAGGGGATGGACTCATACTTCTTCCGCGCCTTCTCGTAGGCGTCCACCTTCTCCTTGTACTTGGGGCAACTGTCGTAGTACGACGTGTCCCACTCCCACTTGGTGCCGCCCCCGCCCCCGCCGCCAATCTTGAAGGACGCACCATAGGACGCGCCGTAGGTGCTCGACGGGGAGCAGGTTCCGCAGCCGCACGAGCAGCCGTAGGCGGCGCGGGACGCGGCGTGGGCCGGATGTACGAACATGGGGGTAGCCTCTGCCCCGATGCTATCTCTTCCTCCGCAGCAAGGGCGAGCGCTGGAAGTCACGTTGAGTGCTACGGACTGGCGGTCCCACGGGGGTGGCGGGCCTCTTCGCTCGCTTCCCGCTGGCCTTTGCGACGGCCTTCTTGCGGGGCAGAGGTTTGCGGTCGCCCACCACCGCTGAAATGTCGGTGCTGACCTGCACGGTGCGGAACTCGCCGGGGATGAATCGGTCCATCGGCACCACGTTGACCCGAACGATGCCCTCCTTCACGACCACCGACGAAGACCTGTACCCGTGCATGGTGGCCCAAGCGCGGGCCGTGCCCTCCGTCCAGCGGCCCGGCTTGAACGAGAGGCGCAGCACCTCCGACGCGGACGGCAGCGGGGGGAGGGGCTTCCCCAGCCCGAGGTCGGTCGCCTCAGCGTTCGGCTGATGGTGCTTCGCCGCGTTCTCATGCCATGCCGTGATGAGTTCAAGTACGGCGTCTTCCTCCGTCTCCTCCACCGTTGCGCTGCCGATGTGCTCCGCGACGAGCTTGCGCTTCGTCTCGATGATTTCTTGGAGGCGGTCGTCTAGCGTGTCGTTCGCGTGGAGGAACCAGACGGTGGTCGGATGGGACTGCCCGAAGCGGCGGATACGGTCCTCCGCTTGCTCCTCGTCCGCGCTCGTGAAGTACCGCTCCACGAAGAGTAGGTTCCGGCCTCGCGTCAAGGTGATGCCCTCCTTCGCGGCCTTGGTGCCGATGAACACCGGGCAGAGTCCGCTCTGGAAGGCGTCGATGGCGGCTTGCCGTTGCTTGCGCCCGGTGCCGCCGTCGATGGTCACATGCCGGATGCGCTGCTTCGTCAAGAACCGCTGGAGGCGCGACACCACCTCCTGATGCTCGCAGAACACGACCACCGGCTCTCCGACGCGGACGGCCTTGCTTATCCAATCGATGGCGGCGGGAACCTTCGCCAGCCCAACGAGCCTCCGCAAGTAGCCCGTCTTCGTTAGGGCCTCGGCGGCGAGGGCGCGCTCGGCGGCGGCGCGAGCCTCGCCCGCCGACAAGCGCCGGGCAAGCTCCTCCTCGAGCCACTCTGCGAACTCCTTCTGCGCCTTGCGGTAGTCGGCCTCGTCCTTGGGACGCATCCGCACGCGGAGCACGGAGCGGCTCTTGGGCGGAATCTCGGGCAGTACGTCCTCGAGGATGCGCCGAATCATCGGCACCTCCTGCGTGCCGAAGAGCGCCTTGATGGTTTCAAGCTCGGCGGGACGGTTCACGAGCGGGGTGCCCGACAAGAGAATCATGTGTGGGGTGCGTCGGGCGAGGATGGCGAGGGCCTGTCCCCGCAGGGTGTCCTCGCCGCCCTTCGCGTAGTGGGCCTCGTCCGCGATGATGAACTGCGGCTTGACCGCCGCGAGGTCGAGGTAGCGTTCCGAGAGGAGTGCCCACGAGATGACGAACACGTCCACCTTGCGCGTGGGCATCTTGGAGGTGAGGTCGGTCACGGCATGGATGACCGCCCCCGGCACCCACTTCTTGGCTTCACGGCACCAGTTGGTGACGACGGACGCGGGGCACACCACCACGGTGGGCGTCAGCTTGGCGCGGTCTTGCTGGACGCATGACAAGCTCGTCGGGGTCTTGCCCGTGCCGGGACTGTTGGCGACCAGAACCCGGTAGTCGTGCTGCTTGATGAAGGCCACATCCTCGGCCTGAAACGGGCGCAGGGCGGGTACGGCGGCGGGAGCAGAGGGGCGAGCGGGTGACGGGCGCGGTGCGGGCCGCGTTGTGCGGCGGGCGACCTTGAACTTGCGCGTAGCACTCGAAGCGAGGGGACGGCGTGGAGCCGGGGGCATCGGCGGGGTAGCCTCGTGTTGGTGCCCCTAGGAGTAGCATGGCTCGACGCCCCGTCCACATGAAGAAGACCGCGCTGCCCCCGCGCAAGCGCGCGGCTCTCAAGGCGTCCGACTTTGCCGTTCCGAGCGAGCGCAAGTACCCCATCAATGACCTCTTCCACGCGCGCCTTGCGCTCACCTACGTCTTGTCGCCGTCCAACGCGGCGTACCGGGACGAGGTCGTGAGTGCCGTGCTGGCCCGCTACCCCGAGTTGCAGTTCTGGTGGGCGGCACGGTCGCGGAACCTCGCTGCATCTACTCGCCGTCGCCCTTCCGCACGCAAGGTCGCCAACCCTTCCCACCGCCTCGGAGATTCTATGCCCGCTCGCAAGCTGACCCGCTCCCGCTCCAACCTTGCGCTGCGGCGCAACACGGGCATCGCGGGGCTTGAGGCGTTTATCGCCTCAAACCTTCCGGGCAGCGGGCTGAAGCTCCGCAGCGTGAAGTCGGTTCCCGCCGATTTCCCCACCGATGAGGCCGTGGAGGTGGTGTTCGACACCTCCTACAGTATGCGCGACAAGTACGAGGCAGAGGACGCCGTGCGGAAGGCGTTCGATGACCGTGACGCCTACGAGATGGGTGTTGATGTCATTGAGACACCGCAGAACTCGCGCGTACTCCACGCAAAGGTCAGCGCCCACAAGCGATGGTTCCAGACGCATATGGACGCGGCAAATGCTCGCGAGCGCGCCCCCGACATCCTCGGCCCCAACGTGGGGCTGAACGCGGACTGGTCGAGCACGGCCTACTACGTCGCGCCTCGCAACGGCAGGCCCAACCGCACGCAGGGGGCCATCTACCTCTTCGACACGGAGGACGATGACCGCTGGGAACTCGTCCAGCGGTTCGACCCTGAAGATGGCTACGAGACGGACATCAGGGTGCTTGAGACGTTCGACTCGCTCAAGGGCGCGCTGGACTACATCGAGTCGCATCGCGACGAACTGGAGCAGCGTTCGCACCAGAAGGCGAATCCCCGCCGCAAGCTCCCGAAGTACGGAGAGGGGTCGGGCATCATCTCCCGCGCCCGACGCGGCCTCGGCACCAAGTACCGCACCATGCGCGAGGGGATGCTCGCGGAGGGCGGCGACGTGATGCGGCTCCCGCATCGGCTCCCCGGCCATGAAGGCAAGAGCATGACCGACCTCTCTGATTGGGGTCGCGAGGAGGACTACGCCTACAACGACGCGAAGCCCATCCTCGACCTCCTTGCGTCCTCCAACAAGCCCAGCCTCAGTCTCCGCACGGTGGTGGACAAGCTGCGGGCGCAAGGCATGTCGGGCGAAGAGGTCTTTGAGGGGCTCACGTTCCTCCGCAGCCACGACCTCATCAACTACGAGGGAGGGAAGCCCATCTCCCTTCGCCAGAAGGCGAATCCCCGCCACAAGGGCGGTGCGAAGAGCCACAACACCGCCGCGCTCGAGGCCCGCGCCATCGCACGCGGCAAGCGCGAAATCTTGGAAGACATCAAGTCGGCCCGGGTGCCGTCCACCGCCCGCACCTTCGCGGAACTGCACGACTACGTTGATGCCAACATGTACGCCGGGCTCGCGGACGCTAGCAGCCCCCTGACGGGCCTCTCCCGTCACGATGAACGGGCCTCGATGCGGCGCGTGCAGGATGCGCTGGACGCATGGCTCCGCATGGGGCGCCGGGCGGGCGGCAAGCACAAGGTCGTTTCGGCTCGCCGCAATCCCGCTACGCTCGACCAGCGCCGTGCGGAGTTGATGGCCGTGTGCAAGCGGCGAGGCATCCCTGCGGATGCCTCCACCCCCCTCAATGTTCTGTTGGAGCGTATCATGGCCGACGATGCGGCCCGTGCCGAGCGTCTTCGCCGCAATCCCCTCTCGGAAGACGGCGCGGTCGTGTCGAATCCCCGCCGCAAGGGTGCTGCGAACCGCGCCGGCAAGCGGACCGCCGCGCAAGGCAACGCCGCCAAGGCGATGCGCCTCTTCCACTCCGGTCAGGCGTCCTCGCTCGCGGAAGCGTGGGCGATGCTCCGTCGCCGCTAGTACCTACGCCTTCTCCACCTCCAAGGAACACCATGCCCGTCTACACGCTGAATCCCTCCCACAAGCGCAACGGCTCGCACAAGGCGTCCCGCTCCCCCTCGCTCCGCGAGCGCATGACCTTGCGCCGCAACTCCGCGTCCAGCGCGGACGGCAGCGAGACGTACTACCCGACCTCCTCGACCTCCTCCTCGTCCACGCAGCGCAGCCGCGCCGCGAGCAGCGGCGACCGTGTCGCGGCCAACGCGCAGGCGCGTCGGTACTCTGCGGAAGCGAGCGGCGTCATCGGCAACCCGCGCAAGAGCGCGCCCACCGGAATGTACGTCGTCGTTTCCATCCACAAGGGCACCGACTGGGCCGTGAAGGACGCCACGCGCGCCGACATCAAGGCTGGCTGGGCCATGACCTACGAGGACGCGATGCAGCAGGCGCGTCGGAGTGCTCGTGAGGACGGTGCTCGCTTCTACGACATGAGCAGCCATCCCGGCACTAAGCGCAATCCCCTCTCGGAGGACGGCGCGGTGGTGAGCAATCCCCGCAGTAAGACATTCTACAATGTCTACCTCGGCACCGAGCACATCGGTGCCGTGTCCCGCAGCGGTGAGCCGAGCGCGGAGGAGGTTCGCCGCTCGCTCATTGAACGTGAAGGTTATGACCCCGACATCCGCGTCGTGAAGGGCGCGAAGCCGTATCCCCGACTCGTGCGGCCCATCGACCCCGGCGAGGATGAGTACTACGCCCAGCGGTATGAGAACCCCCGTCGCAAGGGTGCCGCGAAGCGCAGCGGTGGACGCACCGCCGCGCAGGGCAACGCCGCAAAGGCGATGAAGCTCTACCACTCCGGTCAAGCGTCCTCGCTGGCCGAGGCGTGGCAGATGGTGCGTGGTTCGTCGGCTCGTCGCAACCCCCTCTCAGAGGACGGCGCGGTCGTGTCGAATCCCCGCCGCAAGAGTGGTGCGAAGCGCGCCGGCAAGCGTACCGCCGCCCAGAGCAACGCGGCCAAGGCCATGAAGCTCTACCACTCCGGTCAGGCGTCCTCGCTGGCCGAGGCGTGGTCGATGATTCGCGGCGGGCTCTGAAGCATGGCTCGTCCCGCCGTAGGCACCGCCGTCCGTGAAGGAACCCGCCGTGGCGTCATCGTGCGCCACGCGGGCACGGGCAGCATGGTCGATGTCCAGTTCACCGACGTGGGCTTCGTAGAGCGCCGTGATGCTGGGCGGCTCTCCGTCGTCCCGGCGGGCGCGAAGCGCGCGGCCACGGAGCCGGACTGGGCAGATGACCACAAGCGTGCCACGGTGGAGGCCGTGTACGAGCGCCTCGTCCTCGAGCACCTCGGGAAGAAGGCGTTCCGCAACGCGAAGGGCCAGCGCATCGATGTGCTGGCCCTGAACAAGGGCGACCTGACCCGCGAGGAGGTCAATGACCTCGTGAGCCGGGCCTTCGCCATCGCCACCCGCACCGGGCAGGCGCACGGCGACGTGGTGGCGGGAGGCGCGGGGGCGACCCCTTCAGGCCGCGCGCTCTCCGCGCTCCGTCGCGGTGCGTACCCTCGTCTAGTCGAGCGTCAGATGAAGGCCAGCGGCGCGTCCGATGAGGCGATTAGCCGCGCCATTCGCCTCACGCGGGGCAAGCCCCTTGCGGAAACCGCCCAGCGCCTCGCGGACTACGAGGAGACGCTCACGCTGCGCCGGAAGACGAACCCTCGAGGGGGCACGGGGCATCCACCGCTCCGTCGCAACTTCCTCGGCGCAGCCCTGCGTGCGGGCGGCTCGGCCCTGCGCGGTGCCGCGAGGCTCGCACCTACGGCGGCTCGACAAGCGGGTGCGCTCGCTCAAGAGGGCCGCGCTCTCGTAAAGGCGGGTGCGTCGGCTACGCGAGAGAGCGTCCGCGCCTACTTGAAGACACCCGAGGGCAAGGCTCTCGCGGCGAAAATCGCGACAACCGCGACCACCCTCTTCGGGGCAGAAGTCTCGCGCCGCGCCAACCTTACCCCTGAACAGACCGCCCTCGTGCAGCGCACCGTCTCTCGTAAAACGGGAGAAGAGGTGGACCCTGAACTCATCGCTGCCGCCCTTCATTCCAGCAAGAGGAAGTAGCCGTGGACATGAACCCCGAGTGGAACGCCAGCTACCTGCGTCAACCCGCGCTCCCGACCTTCGCGCCCAGCGGCTACGGCTTCGACCCCGTGACGATGGCGGCGGTGGGTGGAGCCGTTCAAGGCGTCTCCAGCGTGGCCTCCGCGTGGATTGGTCTGAAGGGTCAGCGTGAACAGGCGGTGGCCGACGAGAAGGCAGCACGGCTCGCGTACAAGCAGCAGCGCGAGAGCGACATCGCCACCCAGAACATGATGACCGTGAGCCTGCTCCAGCAGCAGGAGAGCGCGAAGAGCCGCGCTGCAACGACGAAGACGCTCGTCACGGGCCTCGGTGTCGTCGCCTTCCTCGCGGTCCTCGGGCTGGTCGCGGTGCAGGTGCTGAAGCAGCCCTCGCCGCAGCCCGCCCGCGCCTAGCGGAGCCTCGTCTACTCGAGGGCGTCCCGCTCGGCGGCGTCACGCTCAGCGGCGTCCTTCACGGCGAGCCGTGCCTTGACCTTCTGCAAGTGCCAGAAGCCGCCCGCCACCGCGAGAGCGGCGAGTCCCCAGAGCACCCACTTCTGCTGCTCCTCGGTGAGCCCTCGAGGCGCGAGCCGCTTGGGAGCGCGTGGGGTCAACGCCTCGGGGGCGTTCTGCCAGAACGAGGTCGGGTAGAGCCTATCCGCGAGCGCGGCGCGTGCCGGGCACTTGGTCTTCTTGTTCCTCGGGCGCTCTACGAAGAGGCAGAACGCCTCCGCGAGGTCGTAAATGTCGGTGCTTGTCTCCGCGAGGTCCATGAAATCCGAGGCGCGGCGTGCCTCTTCGATGATGGCTTGCGTGTTCTTCCTCGCATCCTTGCGGCCCTCGGGCAGCACGTCCGTGCTGACCTGAAAGAGGCCGATGAAGTTGCCCGAGGAACTGACTGCCTTGGGGTCGAGCGAGCTTTCCGCGAAAGCGTTGACCACGGCGGCGGCTGCGACGGCGGGGCTGAATCCTGCCGCGAGGAACTCCTCCACCACGAGCGCGGCGACCTCGACCTGACGGTCGGAAAGGCCCACGCCCTCCCGGTAGAGCATCGGCGTGTCCATCAGCGACCTCCCGTCAAGTAGCCGCGAATGTCGGTGCGGTAGCGGAAGGCGAGGGCCAGCGCGACCATCCCGACGCCCCCCGCCGCGATGGCCCACCAGTACTCGCGCGCAAGCGCGGTGGCCTCTCGCGTGAGCAGCGGGAGCGGGTCTACGGGACGCCCTCCCCCGAACGGTTTCCCGCCCTCCCACACCTCGAAGTGGAGGTGCGGACCCGTAGACGTTCCAGCACCCCACGCGCCCGGCTGGCCCCCAGAGAGGCCCACCGTTGTCCCCATCTTCACGGTCTGACCTACGCCAACATCCATGCGCGAGAGGTGCAAGTAGCGGGTGTAGTAGCCGTCGCCGTGGTCGATGGTGATGAAGGTGCCGGCGGTGGGATTGTTCGACACCGCCTCCGTGACCGTACCCCGCGCGACCGCGTACACCGCCGTTCCTACGTCGATGGGGATGTCGATGCCTTGATGGTTGCTCGACCCTACGCCGCCCGGGGACGGGCGCGGCCCGAAGCCACTCGACACCGCACGCTTCGACATAGAGCCGAACCGCGACACGGACATAGGGACGGGCCACGCGAGGTTCATGCGTCCCCCGTCAGCGATGCGCGAATGTCGTCGCGGAAGCGCCACGCGAGCAGCAGAAGCAGCGCAGCCCCAGAGCCCGCGAGCGCGAGGGCAGTCGGGGAGAAGGCTCCGCTACCCATGCGGGCCAGCGCACGGCCCGACACCTTGTACGCCTCCGGGAACATTTGGGACGCGAGCGCGGCGCGCTGCTCGCCCTTGCGCTCCGCGTCGGCAGGGCGCTCGAGGTAGACGGTGAACGCCCGTGTGAGGTCGTGGAGGGTGGCGTCGGGGTCATTGGCGACACCTGCGAAGCGGCTCTCCCGCTTGGCGTAGCCCACCATCTTCCGCGTGTTGGTGACGGGGTCGAGGCGCTCCTCGCGGGTCATGCCGTGCCCGACGCCCTTCACGTTCAACTGGAAGAGGCCCGCGCTATCCTCATAGTTGTTCTTCTCGCTCGGAACGGTGGCCGCGAGCGGGTTTAGGCGGCTCTCCGCGTAGGCGTTCGCCACCGCCGCCATGCCGACGCCCGCAGAGAAGCCCGCGCCACGGAACTCGCGCTGAATGAGGTCGGCCATCTCCCGCTGCGCGGCGGTGAGGCTAAAGGCGGGCGAGACCGCTGCCACGGGTCAGCCCGACCCGGTGAGCCGAATCTCTACCGTGATGGTGCCCGCCGCGCCGATGTGCGTGACCGTGCAGCGCATGGCTTGCACGACCAGCGTATTGATGTGCAAAATCGCGGGGGTGCCTGCCGGGGGCGTCAAGAACGCTGGGGCGGCGTTGACGAAGATGAGGTTGCCCGCCGCACCGCGTCGGAACGCCACCTCGGGCTGCACCAACGCCACCCCGAGTCCGCCCGTCGTAACCTCGACATGCCATGTCAGGCGCGAGAGGTTGTAGACCTCGAGGGCGAGCGTGGTGGAGGAAGCCCCTACTGCGAGTGGGTCGGTGATGACGACGGTGTTCGCCGCCGCGTTGCCGACCGTCTGCTGCCCAGTAGCGACGTTGGTCAACGGCATGTCAGTACACCATCGAGTAGATTTTCAGGGTCGGGATGGGGCCTACGAATCCCTGCCCGTCGAGAATGTCGAAGCCCATCGTCATCTGCCAATACCGGATGGGGGCCGAGCCGCCGAACGGGGTGAAGCTGAAGATGACGGACTCGCTACGCTGCGTGAAGGTGCTCGTCACGTCCCCGCCTACGCCGATGCCGCGCACCTGCGTGATGTCCGCGATGTGGCCGAACTCCGCCGTGAACGCGCGGAACCCCCGCAAGTCGGCGTCAATAAGCTCGAACTGAAGGAAGAGGTGGACACCCGTGTTCTGCCCCGCTGCCCGCCAGATGGGCACCGCTGCCCTTCGTCCCGGCCCGCGCCCCGTGGGGTTGCTCTCGGCGTTGTTCGCCGTCATACCACGCAGGTCAGGACGGAAGTCGAAGATGGGGCTCTCCCATGTCACCTTGTAGAGCCTGCCGGGGCTGGGGTCCGCGACCCAGTTGTCGGGGCGGATGACCACCGTAGGCCCGTTCCAGAGCCCCACGGGCATGTCCGTGGGAGACGGGAACGGCTGGGTCTGACCCGGATTCCGGTAGGGGCCGGAAGGGTCGTACCCAGTCGGTAGAGGGAAGGGGAGATTCGTGGACACGCGCGACTACCGCCCGCCGACGAAGTTGGCCGAGCCGCGAAGCTCGAGGGCGTGGAACGTCACATCGATGCGGAAGTTCGGCGGGATGGGATTGATGGGCGTGATGCCGACAATGAGGGCAGCACCTTGGTCAACCGTGTACCCGGTGCCGCCAAGCTCGCCGGGCTTCCCGGCGGTGCCCGTGACGGTACTGCCGAGGCGCGGAGCGATGTGAAGGCGGTCGCCCGTGGTGTACTCGACGCGGAAGAGGAAGCAGTCGCGGGGGTCAACGCCCACCGGGAGCGCGCCGAGTGCCGCCGTGTTCACGCATGAGGCGTTGATGGCGATGATGCGCGCCGGAATGTCGAACGTGATGGAGCGAATCGTCTCGGTGTTGATGAGAACGTCGCTATCGGTGCTCTGGATGCCCGTCGAGTAGTACCGAATCTGGTAGCCCACATTCGGGTTGGTCGAGTAGTAGGGCGCAGTCGGGAAGAACGGGAACCGCACCCACGAGGGCTGCTGCGGGTTCAGACCACCCATCTCCCCGATGGTCGGCATCGTCATCCGAGCCGTGGGGGCACCCTGACCGGGCGCGGGAGCGGACGGGGCGGCACCGTAGCCCTGCACCGGGCGTCCGAACTGGTCGTAGTTGTAGGACATCGCGTGAACTCCGAGAGGGGGGTCGTCAGCGAGAACCTAGCACGCTGGTGAGGGGCGGCGAGGCCGGAAGGGCAGTCTGTAGCACTCCATCTGACGCACGGCGCAGACTGGGTGGCCGCAGCGGCCTCGGGCTGCGAGGAAAGCTCGCGCACACCCCGTGGCTGCGACGGCTAAACCTATCGTGACACATATGCCGTTTGAGGTATCCAACCCAACGGCGAAGCCGCCCCAACCCGAGAGTTGGAGCGGCTTGCTTGCTCTTGGCGTCCGAAGAACGTCGCGAGGCTGGTGTGGTAGTGCGGGCGAAAACCCGCGTACCGACTAGCCAATCTCAATGATATTCTTATAGAAACCAAGAAGCGTGACACGCAGCGAAGCGGCCTGCGAGAGCGCAGCGGCGCGGGAGCCGAAGCGGATGAGGATGCCAAACGCCGAGTTGCCCGGGAGGGCGACCGGGTGCTTGCGATACATCCAGATGTTGCCGTTACCATTGGACATGTGACCAACGGCGGTGTTGTTCTGCGTCGTGGAGAGCGCGCCGAAGAGGCCACCGCCAGCGCCCGCGAGCGTAACAGGGCAAATGTCAATGATGGTCTGCGTGAAATCCCAGCTCAGGACGGCGTTGTGCTGGATGTTGAGCGCGTCGGTGACGAGCGCGTTGGTGTTCGCCGGAACCGACAGGCTCACGCCCGCCGCATCGGGGCTACCCGAAGCGGACACAATCTCGCTCGCGATGCCGAACACATCGTAGGCCACCCCGGCAGGGGTCTTCCCACCCTCCTTGAGGTTCGTTTCTGCGATGCTCAGGGCAACCGCAAAACCCTGACCAACCTGACCGTTGGCCGTGGCGAAGATGCGGGTGCTGGTGCTGGCGACCGCGCCGGTGTTGAAGAAGGCGGTGGACCAGATGCTCTGCTCGCCGAAACGAAACAGGTTGGTAGGCGTCTGGAACGGAACGGAAGGGACCTGTGCCATGATGAACTCCAGTTGGAGAGGAAGGGAGGGTTGAGGTTTGTGGGTGACGGGAGCCTATCCCCCGTCACCCAAGACTTGTCAGTAACCGCCGCCGGCGTACATGGTCGCGCCGTAGGCACCCGAAGCCGCACCAACCGCGCCCGTGAGGTCGAGGCCAGCATCCTGCGGAGCCGGGAGAAGGTTCTGGGCAGGAGCGACCTGCGCGGTGGTCTGAACCGCAGCCGCGTTCAGGCTATTCGCGAGGCTCTCGAGCGCCGCCTTACGGAGACGAGCGATGACCTCGACGCGCTTCTCGGGGGAGAGCGCGGCAATCTGCTGCGCCTTGTCCATGCCGACCAGCTTGATGAGCCAGCCCCAACGGTGACCCTCGCGCCCGGCGTGACGGCTCTTCATGCCACGGATGCCCGTCGCGCGGACGGGGCTCTTGCCGAAGCGCTTGAGCCACGCCACCGGGCCGTCCATGAGGGCCTGCCCCTCGGCCACGTTGAAGTCGGCACCCGAGTCCTCCGCGTCGGCGGGCATCGCGTCAGCGTACTCGCTGCCGACCACCGTGCCGTAGGAGACGTTGGTGCCGTCTTCCATCAGACCGCCGTAGGACACCACGTCGCCGTAGACGTTGCCGTCCGCGTCGATGCCGCCGTACACAACGCCGTCGTTGTCGATGGACCCGTAGACCTCGCCATCGTTGTCGATAGCGCCCATCTCGCTGCCGCCGCTGCGAGCCGCCATCACGACGCCCACGAGGTCGATGACCGCGCCCGCGCTGACCGCGAGAACCGCCATCTTGTTCAGCAGGTCCTTCTGGGCCTTGGCAACGGTGGAGCCGGCGGCGACGAGCGCGCCACCCGCCACGAGGCCGGTAGCCGTGAAGGAGAGGTTGCTCGCGCTGAGGCGAACGCCCATCACGTCCACCGACTGGGGCAGCTTCTCCGCGAGAAGGTCAGCCACCATCGGCGCGACGAGCCCGTGCGCCACACCGACGCCCAAGACGCTGAGGACGCCGGGGAGCGTGACGAGGCCCGAGTAGAAGCTCTTCTCGGCGGCGAGGACACCCTCACCCGTGTTGCGGAGGCGGCGCATCATGCTCATCTTGCGGTGAGCCTTGCGAGCACCCTTGCGACGACGCTTCGGGTTGTCCAGCATCTGGGAAGCGCGGCTCGAGGAGCCGGGACGAGCCGCCTGATACGCAGCCTTTGCGACCATCTTGCCGCCGAGGAAGTACATGTTGCGCCCGCCCTTGCCGATGCGGATGCCCGTGAACTTCGTGCCGCCCGTGGCCTTGCTGCGGGTGGCCTTGCTGCGGGTGGCCTTGCTGCGCGTGGCCTTACCGCCGGTAGCCTTGCCGCTGCTGGCCTTGCCCGACACGATGGCGGGAGGACGAGCACTCGCCTGCACCGCAGCAACCGTCTTCGGCTTGCGCGGGCCGCGAGGACCACGAGGCACGATGGCCCCAGCCGCCTTGCGAACCTTGAGGCGAGCGTAGGGCTTGAGAGCCTTGTACGCGGCCTTCTTCATGGCGGGAAGAACGCGCTTGCCGCCCTTCGGGCCAGCCACAACACGACGACCGCGCTGCGCGCGGCGCTTCAGCTTCTTGGCCTGCACGGCGGCGTTGCGCGCCTTAGCCGCGTCCACCAGCTTGTTGGAGAAGCCCTTGCCGCCCTCGGCCTTGGCCTTCTTCGCCATCGCGACGGCCTTCTTCTGCGCGGTCTTGAACGCGGAGGTGCGCTCGTCCTTCGACTTGCCGTCGAGCTTCTGCTTCTTCAGAAGCTCACCGAGGTACATGTGGTATGCGCCCACCCCGTTGGGGCGGCGGCGCACGGCGTGGCGGCTCTTCATCTGGAACACTCCGTTGCGGTCATGGGGGTGGGACGGCCCTTCCGAGCCGCTGACGCAGCCCCGACATGGGGTCGGGGTTCGTTCTTCCCCTTCATACGCTGGGGCATCGGAAGCGCGCCACGGTCTGGGGGTTGATGGAGTGCTACAAGTAGTGCTACAAACCGAGGCACCGCCCGCTTCCCCCCGAGGTTCCTCCATGTCCGACACCGACACCTCCACGCACCATCTCATGCGCGTCCGCATCCGCACCGTGACCTTTGAGCGTCTCCAAGAGATTGCAGCCGCCGAGTCGAAGCGCCCAGAGCGAGGCTACACCAGCGTCTCCGACCTCGTTCGCGCTGCGCTCGCGGACTACATCACGGTCTATGAAACGACCAGCAAGCTCTCCGCGCTCCAGAGCGACCCCGTCCGACGTACCGTGGGCTGACGAAAGCGAAGGGCCGCTCGAGGCGTTGCCTAGAGCGGCCCCTACTGCCTACTCGTCGGGAGAGGCTAGAGCGCCTCAAACCGGACGTAGGCCGTCCCGGCGGCGGTGATGCCCGCGTCCGAGCGGATGCGGACGACCGCACCGCTCGGGTACACCGTGTTGGGGACGATGTTGCCGGCGCGGGTCACGTTGCCGAGCGCGCCGAGGGCCATGTTCGCGATTTTACCGACGCCGCCGCCGTCCTGCACCGCCACGTTGCCACCCGCCCCGCCGCTGATGACATGCGCGTCCGTCAGTCGGAACCCGCCGGCGCGGGCCGGGAGCACGGCATCCGTGTCCGTGTTGATGGTGGCCGGAAAGTCGATTCGCATCTCGAAGACCGCACCCGTGCCCTTGTCGGCCATGCCCGTGGTGGCGAGGGGCAGGTTCAGGGACGCTTGCGGGAGCGACACGGTGCCGCTCACGACCTGCAAGCCGCCCGTGTTGATGCGGAAGGGCAGCGGGCCGTTGTAGGCGACCTGCTCCGCACCGTTCGACGTGATGAAGCTCAAGAGGTTGAGCAAGCCCGCCGAGCCGATGTTCAAGGCCGGGTTGGCGTTGTCGAGGAGCGTGAACTGGTCAACGCCCGTGAGGTTCAGGTCGCCATTGATGTCCGGCGAGAGCACCCGCTCCCAGTTGCTGCTGGGGGCCGCGCCCACCGACACGTTGATGTAGAGCCCCTCGTTCCCGGCGTCCGTGCGAATGGCGACCGACCCGCGCGGGGCGGTGATGGCCCCTTGAGGGTCGGCGTCAGTCGAGTAGAAGTACTGTCCCGGCGCGATGGAGGTGACGAAGTACGCGGCCATGTGAGGCTCCTAGAGCGGGGATGCGAGAGGGTGTTCAGCCCCTAGTAGCACGAGGCGGGCTCGAGCGAGGGTCAGTCAGGGAAGCGACGGGGCTGACGCTCCACAATGTCGCCCCACGAGGAGACGACGAAGCGGTTCGTCTTGTAGTCGTAGATGAGGGTGGTGTCGTAGGTGTCGCCCATGTTGACGTACATGAGGCCACCACCGACGCCCGAGATTCGCTCAACGCCGTGGCCGTTCATCATCTTGTCAGCGGCCTGAAGGATGCGCGGGGCACCCGTGTCCATCATGTCCTTGAGGCGCTGGGCGTCCGCCTTGCTGATGCGGAGGCCCTCGGACATCGTCTTCACGGCAGGGCCGGCGATGCGGAAGCCCGTGGGCGGGTTCTTGCGGACGAGAGACGGCATGGTGCCCTTCGCGAGGTAGGCGTCAATCTGGCGCTCGACCGCGCTCGCCGGGGTGAACGGCATGTCGAAACGCTTGTGGAGGCTCTGGCGCAGCTTCTCGAGCGCGGCGGGAGAGGTGCTATCGAGCGACTTGCCCATGTCCTTCTCGACCCGCTCTGCCGCTGCGAGGTAGTGCCCGAGGCGGTACATGTTGGGCTGCTTCGCGGAGAGCTTCACGTCGTGCTGCGTGAGCTTGCTGCGGAGCACCGAGAGGAACGCGCGCGGGGTCGCGGCGTCGGGGTTGCGGCGGGGATTGTCCTCGTAGCCGAGAGGACCGACCGTGTCGGCGTACCATTGTTCCATCGCACGGGCCTGCTGGGCCTTGCGCTTGGGAGCGTCCTTGGCGAACCGACGAATCTCCTTGGCCCCGACGAGCGTTTCGTAGTCAAGGTCTTCGGGAGTGCCCGGAAGACGAGCTACCTGCACCTTGCCGCCCGCGCGCTTGTACTCCCGCTCTGCCTCCTCAAGCGCGGGTGCTACGACGGCCTCGACCCACTCGTCGTGCGCCATCATGTCGTTGTAGTCGTCCATCCACTCGTCACCGGAGCCAGTCTTACGGGCAGGCGCGCGGGAGGTCAGGCCCGCATCGGTGACGAGACGACGCGAATACTTTCCCGCCATGAGGTCGCGGAGAGCCCGAAGCCGCGCCATCTTCGGGTAGCGCGTGGAGCGACGGGGGTTGCTCTTCTTCGCGAGGCCCAGCGTGTCCACCTTGACCTCGTAGTTGATGCCGTCCCACGCCTTGGCATAGTGGAGCGTGTTGGGGATGCGAGAGCGCAGCCCCTCGAGGTTGTTGTACCCACGGGCGCTGCTGCTCCCGCTCGTGAACTCCTCTAGGTCGTAGAACTTCTCGCCGTTGTGCTCGCCCGCCGGGGTGATGACAATCTGGTAGCGTCCTCCGCGCGTCGTCGCGTAGAAGACGGCGTCAGCAGGAACATCCGTGTTGCGACGAGGATTGTTGCGGCGCGGGTTGTTGAAGTAGTGGCGCGAGGCGTCGATGTCGATGCCCTTGCGCTTCGCCGCCGCACGGGTCTGCTCCTCGCGCTCGCGCTTGTCCCAGCCGCTCGGGCCGAGAAACAGGTCGGCGGTCGAGGGGTCCACCTTGCCGTCCCGAAGCCCAAGGGAGAGGTTGTACCACTCTTCACCCGGCACAAACCACTTCGCCTCGACCCGCTTGCGGTTCTCGCCCGCGCCCTCCTCGAACAGGGTCACGGTGTGGTAGTCATTTCCGATGTCCGCATGCGTGATGGCGAGGGAACCCTCGCGCACCATCTGCGCCACCTGCGCGGGACGGAGGTCACGCAAGTAGTTGGTGGCGGTGGAGGCGCTCGAATAGTTGCGCCGCATCGGAACGCGGGACTTGTTTGCAGCGGGGCGCAGCACCTCCTCGCCGCGCTCGTCAACGTAGGTGCCGTCCACGCGAGCGGAGAGCTTCGCGCGCTCCCCGAAGACCGCCACGCACATGCGCTGGAAATCCGCGAGCGACGAGAACGTATCGGGCGTAGGACAGTAGGTGTCGCTCACGCAGACGTAGCCACGGGCGCGGGGGTTCGGACGATGCCCGGCGGGGCGGCGGGGGTTGGTGACGAACTTGGTTGGCATGGAGAACCTCTAGGGGGGCGTCGGGACGAGCATACCCACACCGCCCCTAGACAGGTAGGAACGTGGCGCGGATGGAGTGCTATGACCTCGTCAGTCCGTGATGCCCGGCGTCGGACTGGTGTAGTTGCCGCCGACCACCCACATGCGGCCCCTCGCGTCGATGGCGAGGCACGGACGCAGCCCGCTCTCCTCGCCCAACTTGTGGATGTAGAACGAGTAGCCGTCGCCCTTCTTCTCCGTCGCGTACACGACATGGGTAAGGACACCCAGCGGCGAGGCCGCGACCTCGGGGTAGTCATTGTCCGCGTGCCGGCCCCCCACGGCCTCCGCGAGGTCTTCGAGCGGCAGGTCGCGGTACTTGGTGCCGCCGACGTACTGTGGGTTCTGGCGGTACTTCTTCTTCATCTTCTCGCGGAAATCGGGGTGCGAGATGAGGTAGAGCCGCTGATTCGGGTGGTTGGGGTCGAAGCACAGGTGCGACCCGTTAGCCTCGCGGCGCGAGAGCTTGATGATGGTGTCCTTCCGCTGACCCGGCTCACGAAAGTAGAGTTCCACCAAGCGCCCACACTCGATGAGTTCGCCCTCGGGGAGGTCGGGGTCATCCCACTGCTTCACCATCTGCGGGGGGACGCCCCAATGCCAATCCTCGTACTGCTTGGCTCCCTTGTCCATCGAGGTCTTCATGCTGCTGCTAGCTCCTGCGAGAGAGGACGGTGACGAGCGCCGCGCCCGCGAGTAGCAGCGCGGGGACGAACCACGGCTGGCTGGTGATGCTTTCAGCCCCCGACCGGGTTGTCGGCTCGTTGGATACCGCCTTGAACGGAATGGGCTTGCCCTCGCCCGGAGCGAGCAGCAACGTCTTGCGCTCCTCAGGCGACGGAATCTTGAACTCGCTTGCGCCGTAGATGCGGACGGGGAGGTTGCTCACCGCTTCCTCCACGCCTTCGCACGCTCGACGTACTCGCCGCGCCGGGGCCAGAACACGATGCCCGCCGCTGCCGCCAGCGCGCCGACGAGGATGGTGGTCGGCCAGAACCATGCCCGCTGCGTGAGCGGCGTGCCCGACGAGCGCGACACCTCCCCAGTGATGACCTCCCCCGTGAAGCCGAGCGACTTGTAGGTGTCGGGGCCGACGATGCCGTCCACCTCGAGGCCGCTGCGGCTCTGGTACTCCCGCACGGCCTTGGTGAGTGCGGCGTCGAAGGTAGGGTAGGACGAGAGGTCTTCAGAGAGGACCTTGCGGGCAACCCAAAGCACCGCGCCGTCCGACGCAGAGTCCGACGCGCCCTCGCGAATCATCGGGTACTTCTTCGTCCAGAAGAAGCCGTAGCCGGGGTGTCGGACGAGGGGGTGGTGCGGTACGCCGTGGTGCATCACGCGCCTCGAGGCATCAGCGTGCGTCCCGCCCAGACAAGGCCCAGCGCCGCGAGGGCTCCGACGAGGTACGGATGGACACCGCCGCTCGCGGCCTTAATGGGCGGGGCGACGGACACCGTCATGGCATCTGCCGGGACGAACGCGCGGGGTGCCTCAAGCACGAGCGCGGGCGCGACGGGAGCGGGAGCCGGAACCGCAGCGGGGGCGGGGGTCGGGGGAGGTGCAATCTGCGCCTTCGCCTTGGTCGCCGCCGCCTCGATGGTCTTCTCGGACGACACGGTATCGCCCTGAAGCTGGGTGATGCGGCTACCCGAAACGATGGGGTAGCCATCGTCGGAGGTGACCTGCCGCCCGAGCTTGGCCGAGTAGACGACGGTCGCCATCGACTTGTCCATGTTGGTGTAGGCCCACACATCCCCGTCCGGAAGGACATGGAAGGTGAAGGTGGCGTCGAACGCGCCGTAGCCGGGACGCCCGTAGGCGGGATGACGGAACATCGGGACCTCCTACTAGGCGTTCTGCTTGTAGAGGCGGTAGCCGTAGTAGCCGCCGCCCGCGAGGGTCAGCACGCCCACGGTCACCCACGCCCATGTCGGGACGGCACTCACCGCACCACGGAAGCCGCCCTTGACCATCTTCTTGTCCTCGAGCTTCTGCTCACCTCGTGCCGCCACATCGGCAGGCGGGGCAGAGGCGGTGGCGGGACGCCCGGCGGCGACCGAGGGAAGCTCCACGCCGCCCTTGGAGGTGGCGTTGTTAATGACGGAGGTCCGCGCAGACTTGTCGGAGCCCTTGAAGGCGTCGGCGGTGAGCACGCCCTTCATCTTCGCGTACTTGTCCGCACCCTTGCTGGCGTCGAAGCGGGGCTGGGTCGAGTAGATACCCTTGGGGGCCGCGACGGCCTCCATGTAGTCCTTCTCGGCGTTGTAGTACCAAGCGTACCCGCCGCCGTCCGTGTAGTACCCGGTCTTGGGCTTCTCGGCGGCAGCGGTGCTCGTGTCATATCCGCCCGTCTTGGCGAGGATGGCCTCGACCTCCGCGTCCGAGGAGGTGTCGGATGCGTCCGACGTTCCCGGCTCCGACTGCCCCCCGCTGAAGCCCGCCCAGAGACGCTCGGCATCTTGCCGCGCGAGCCCCCGCTCCTCGTAGGAGCCCTTCGCGTACTTCTCGAGCGTGTCCTCAAAGGTGCTCGCCTCCTTCGACACGCCAAAGCCGCGCTTGTAGAGCGCGTAGCCGACAAGGAGCTTGTTGGTGCCGAAATCATTC
>Ga0315909_10000453_pt1 | contig 54596 bp, 39 predicted proteins | sample LakEriMetagenome_11_FD_203527 | JGI IMG/M metagenome (GOLD analysis project Ga0315909, IMG submission 203527) | Freshwater fungal communities from buoy surface, Lake Erie, Ohio, United States - Buoy 2 MA125 | ecosystem: Environmental > Aquatic > Freshwater > Lake | place: USA: Lake Erie, Ohio... | reverse complement strand
AGGTATTGGAGTTGCTGTCATCACTAATACGTGAGGAGGAATAGTGTTTTTCTTCCAAAGTTTAGCCCTTTGAGCAACACCAAAACGATGCTGTTCATCAATAACAACAATTCCTAAATTTTGAAATTTCACAACATCCTCTAATAAGGCATGTGTTCCAATAAGAATTTGAGTTTCACCATTTTCTAATCGCTCGTGAATCCCTTTTCTATCTTTCTTTTTAACTGAACCCGTTAACAACTCAACGTTAACATTCATTTCTTTCAAAAAATCTTTGATCGTAATAAAATGTTGATTTGCCAGTATTTCTGTAGGCGCCATTAATGCAGCTTGAAATCCATTTCCAATTCCAAAAAGCATAGTTAATAAAGCGACCAATGTCTTTCCACTTCCAACATCCCCTTGTAACAAACGATTCATGTGATGTCCAGTCATGAAATCTTTTCGAATTTCTTTCAAAACCCGTTTTTGAGCATTTGTCAATTCAAAAGGTAAATGATGATCGTAAAATTTCGTAAAATGTTCACCAACTTCTTTAAAAATATGCCCTTTTGTTTTGGACATACTTATTTGTTTTCGCATCAACATTTCCAATTGAAGAAAAAACAATTCTTCAAATTTCAAACGCGTTCGAGCTGAATGAACAATTTGCTCATTGGAAGGACAATGTATTTGAAATAAAGCTTCTTCTCTCGATATTAAATGAAAATTTCGAAGTAATTCATTCGGTAGATTTTCAGGAATTTTACCTCTAATTTGTTCAGCTAATGCTTTAGTGATTTTTTCAATCCCTTTCGAACTGAAACCTTTCATTCCTAATTTCTCTGAACTTGAATAAATCGGTTGAAATCCAACTTCGTTTTTTACTTTTTCAAGTTCAACGATTTCTGGATGAGGAATATTCCATGAAGAACCAAAAATTTTAGCCTTACCAAATATTTGATATTCCGTTCCTATTTTCAACATTGGTTTAATCCATTTCGCTCCTTGAAACCAAACCAAATCAATCATTCCCGTTTGGTCTTGAAATTTAGCTGTTAAACGGCTTTGTTTACCTACTGGCGTTTCACTTATTTGAATGATTCGTCCTTTAATCTGCGCATAAGAATCCAAATAAGGTAATTCCGAAATCGTTTGATATTGCGAACGATTGATGTAACGAAATGGAAAATAAAACAATAAATCTTCAAAGGTCCGAATACCCAATTCTTTTTTAAGAATTTCAGCACGTTGCGGACCAACACCTTTTAAATATTCAATGGGTGTTTGAAGAAAAACATTCATAAAGTAAAGGTAAAAAAAATCCCCCGAAAATTTCGAGGGATCTTACAAACTGAATATTTAATTTATATTGATATTAATTATTTTGCTTCGTTAAAAGATTTTAGACCTGCATCTAGCCATTTTTGAAAATCTGAAGTCTTACTTGTGTGTTCATAATCAGCAGAACCGTTTGTTAAATCTTTACCATCCACATCTTGCATCACATAATATGGTTGAGCTAAGATATTATAACGATTAATTTGCATTAACTTCCATTTATCACCAGCAGTTTTTACGGTCATATTTCTTCCGTCAATTGTTTTAAAAACACCTTGCTCACTTTTTGGTAATTCTTCACGATCATCAACATGTAATGAAACAATCACAACATCATTTGTCAATTTATTTAGAACACCTTCTTCTCCCCAAACTTGTTGTTCCATCTTACGACAATTAACACAATTGATTCCTGTAAAATCAACAAATAATGGTTTGTTTACTTCTTTTGCATATGCTAATGCTTTATCGTAATCATGAAAAACATTAATATTTTGTGGACCTAAATGCGTCCCTTCTGGTCCACCTTTTTGAGCAACTGTGATTCCTCCACCAAAACCAGTTGGAGATTCACTATATTGCAATGGTGGAGGAAATGCACTCATAATTTTCAAAGGAGCGCCCCACATACCAGGAATCATATAGATCACGAATAATAAAGTTGTAGTTCCTAATAAAACTCTACCAACAGATAATTTTTCAATTGGACTATCGTGTGGCATTCTTATTTTGCCGAATAAATACAATGTCAATACTGTAAATACTGCAATCCAAACTCCAATAAACATTTCTCTCTCCAATAAATGTAAATTCCAAGTCATATCAGCATTTGATAAGAATTTAAAAGCTAAAGCCAATTCTAAAAATCCTAAAACTACTTTTACGGAGTTTAACCATCCACCTGATTTCGGCATAGAATTTAACCAACCTGGAAACATTGCAAATAGTGCAAATGGTAAAGCTAATGCTAATGAAAAACCAAACATTCCGATAATTGGGGTAATACCACCAACACTAGCCGCCTCAACAATTAATGAACCTACTATTGGTCCAGTACAAGAAAACGAAACTAAAGCTAGAGCTAAAGCCATGAAGAAAATCCCTAATAAACCACCTTTATCTGCTTTTGCATCTGCTTTATTTACCCATGAATTTGGCATTCTAATCTCAAATGCTCCAAGAAATGAAATAGCAAAAACTACTAATAAAACGAAAAACACAAAATTGAACCAAGGATCAGTTGACATTTTGTTTAAAGCATCTGCTCCGAAAATTGCCGTCACAGCAGTCCCTAAAGTGATGTAAATTAAAATAATTGAGATACCGAAAATAGATGCATTTTTAATTCCTTGAGCTTTTGATTTACTTTGTTTCGTGAAAAAACTAACAGTCATTGGAATCATAGGGAAAACACATGGTGTAAATAAAGCTGCTAATCCGCTTATAAAAGAAATGATGAAAATTGCCAGTAATGATTTTTTCTCCTCTTTTTGAGGTGAATTATTAAGTTTAACATCATTAGAAACCTTTTCCTCTTTAACTACATTTTCAACATTTGTCATTGCTGCTTCAGATACTGAATCAACTGATTTTACTTGGTCATCAATAGGAGTAATCTCTGAATTAGCACTTGATTTCAAACCTTTAACATTCACTTTAAAAGTTCCATCATAAGGCGCTAAACAATGAGTTGCATCACATGTTTGAAATGAGAAAGTTCCATTTAACACGAAATCTTTTTCAGAAGTAACTTTGATCTTTTGTTTTAAGAAAATTTTTCCTTCATGATAACTTAAATCTTCATCAGAAGCATCATCATGTTTAACAATTGGCTTTGGCTCAACAACACTTCCAACTGTTTTAAATGTTGATGTTTTCGTTAATTTAAAAGTTGTTGGTAAACCAAATACTCCTTTCGGTAACACGATTGAATTAATATGCCAATGCGTTTCCATCTTTACTTCAGCAATAATTGTTGCTTCGTCACCTTTTTGTTCAACAGAAAATTTCCATTTCGCTTTATCTTCTGGATACTCAATTTGAGCTAAAATAGCTTTTGAACTGAATAGAACAAAAAACAACATAATCATTTTCATGACATTGAAAGTATTTTTATTTTTCATCTTTGGCATTTATTTTAAATTCTTAATTATTTTAATTCTATTTTGAAAGGTATATCTGTTGGTGGCAAACACATTGTTTCATTACACACCATGAATGTTACAAAACCTTCAATTATTTGAGAAGATCTAAATTCAACTTTTTGTTTGAATACCACTTCGCCTTTATAAAAATCTAATGTAGCTTCAAAATTCTCATCATATTCTTTAATAGGCGTTGGCTCTTCTGTTTTTCCAATTAATTTAATCTTATCATTTGGAGTAAAGACAAAAGCAGTCGGAACTGGTCCTATTTTATTATTGATGTATTGGCTGTATAAATGCCAACCTTCAGCAATTGAAGCTTTCATTTCAATTGTTTTGCTGTTTGAATTGTAAGTAAAATCCCATTTCACTTTTTCTTGTGAAAATAGTACTTGACTTAAAATCAACACTAAAAATGTAACAAGTAATTTCATATTTGTAATTTACAACTCAAATGTACAAAAAGCATTTCTTTAAAACCGTTTGAATTAACAAAAAGCTTGTATTCCTATTTCAAATAAAATCAAATTTATAAATCATTAACACATTTATAAACTGAATATTACAACAAAAACACTTCGGTATTCATAGGTATAATATCGTTTTTTTAAGCAAAAAAAAAGAGGAACTAAATTCCTCTTTTTAACATATTTTTAACTGTAAATTATAATTTCACATCCACAATTCTAGCAATTGGAATCCAAACGCCTCCTTTTAAACAGATATATTTTGCTCCGTTTGCCCATATTGTAGTATCAACTCTCTTCAATCCTGAATCGTCTTGAAAAATAATAGAAACTTTACTATGGTGTGCATTCCCTAACAAAGTTGCTTTCTCAATCAACTTCATTATTTCTGGATTTTGGTCAACATGAATTGAATTATCATGAAACGACAAAGAAGCTACTAGTTCTTTCTCGATAAGTTCTGGTGTCGATGTCTCTTTCATATCTAATTGGTTTTAGTAATCTTTAATCTTTATCTGTTCCTCTTACTGAACTAAATTTAAATATAAAGAATTTTTTTAATAAATAAAATTTTTGGCAAAAATAATATTAAATTTTTAATCTTGCCGTTGCAGTTACAGTTTGGTCGGCAAATATACCATTTTTATACATATATTTTCCAGTTATTGCAATCATTGCGGCATTATCAGTGCAAAATTCAAATTTTGGTATATAAACATCCCATTTTTTTTGAGCCCCTACTTCCATTAATTTTGTTCTCAAACCAGAATTTGCCGAAACACCACCCGCTATCGCTATTTGATTTATTTTCAAATCTTTTGCAGCTAAAATGAGCTTTTTAAATAAAATCTCAATAATCGTTTTTTGAATTGAAGCACATAAATCATTTATATTTTCTTCTAGGAAATTTGGATTTTCCTTAACCTGTTTTTGAATAAAATATAATATTGAAGTTTTTAAACCACTAAAACTGTAATCGTAACCTTTAATTTGTGGTTTCGAAAATTCAAATCTATCAGGATTACCTAATTTTGCATGCTTGTCTATCAATGGTCCTCCAGGATATGGAAACCCTAATGTTTTAGCCGCTTTATCGAATGCTTCACCTGCAGCATCATCAATTGTTTGACCAATAACCTCCATCTCTAAATGATCTTTCACTAAAACAATTTGAGTATGTCCTCCAGAAACTGTCAAACAAATAAATGGAAATTTTGGTTTCGCCTTTCCTTCATCATCAATAAAATGAGCTAAAACATGGCCATGCATATGATTTACATCCAACATTGGAATATCTAGTGCTAAAGCAAATGACTTTGCAAAAGAAGTACCTACAACTAAAGACCCTAATAATCCTGGCCCCTTAGTAAAAGCTATAGCATCAATATCTTGTAAAGTAATGCCAGCTTTCTTTATTGCAGTATCTACAACAGGAATAATATTTTGTTGATGTGCTCTACTTGCAAGCTCAGGAACAACTCCACCATAAATTTTATGTATCTCTTGACCAGCTATAATATTTGATAAAATGGCTTCGTTTTTGATAACTGCTGCAGAAGTATCATCACAAGATGACTCAATACCTAGTATTATTATATCTTTTTGACTCAACTTTTAGTAAATTTGTATCTGAATGACAAAAATAATTAAAATAATAGGAAGAATAGTCGGAATTTCATTTGAATGGATTCTAATTTTCATATTATTATTTGCTTTTGTAATTCGCACAAGTCCCGTTCAAACATACATAGCTAGTTTTGCAACAAATTTCCTTTCTAAAGAATTAAAAACAGAATTCAGAATTGGTAAAGTCTCGATCGTTTCTTTTGATAAATTGGCTTTAGAAGAAGTTCTAGTAAGAGACCAAAAGCAAGACACTTTAGCTTCTATCCCTAGAGTTTATGTAACACTAAAAAGCTTAAATCTGAGAGCAAATAAAGTAGTGTTAAATAAAATCGAACTTGATAAAGGTATTATTAAATTAAATCGAGATAAAACTACCGGCGATTATAATTATTGGTTTATTACCGATTACTTTGCTGGTGGAGGAAGTTCAGGAGGAAAAGCTATTGACTTATATCTAAATGAAATTCGATTAAATGATGTCAAATTTAATTACGATGATAATCGAAAGTATTACTCTACTTTTGGCGTTGATTACGACCACATCCATTTAAAGCATGTCAACATAATAGCAACAGATATTTCAGTTATTGGAGAAACCATAAAAGCCTCAATTAAAGAAATTTCAGCCATCGACAAATCAGGATTTATTTTAAAAAAATTCAAAACAAACTGTGAAGTTTCACCCAAAGGTGTGCTAATGAAAAATCTTAGTATAAAAACACCTTTTACAACACTTTATGCAAAAAAAATGAATCTTCTAATGGATCGCTATGAATGTTTTTATTCATTTGAAGATAGTGTTTCTTTTGATTCACACATTAATCCTAGCTCCATCTCTATGAAAGATATCGCTTATTTTGCAACGGCATTAGAAGGGATGGATCAACAAGTTTTTTTATCAGCTGATGTTACTAGAAAAGTAAAAGATCTCAAAATTGAAAATTTAGATTTAAAAACAGCTGATAATATACAACTTAAAGGAACCCTTAATTTACCTGATTTTAGAAATTTCGAACATGCTTTTTTTCAAGAAAAAATAGACTATTTAAATCTTCCTCTAGCTGATTTAAAAAAAATAAAATTACCAAAAGATAATGGTGGCGGTTATTTAAGCTTTGATAAATACGTAGAACGATTAGGTTATTTTAATGCAAAAAACTTAAAATTAGATGGATTTTATTCTCAATTTGTTGTCGCTGCAAATCAGCTGAACACATCGCTTGGCTCAATTAAGTTTGACAATGGGATTATGTTTACTGAAAACAAACAAAATAATTCTTATTTCTTCGAGCGTTCAGAAGCAAGTGAATACGATGTGAAAATTGAGAAGTTCCAATTAGATAAATTTTTAAATGATTCCAATTTTGGAGAAGTTGATGGAACTGTCTTTTTGAATGGTGAAGCTTTTTCTTTAAACAATATTAAATTTAATAATATTGAAGGAAATATCGATCATTTTCAATACTTGGATTATACCTATGAAAATGTTTTTGTTGAGCAAGGAAAATTCGTGGATAACATTTTTGATGCTAAAATTGAGGTGAAAGACGATAATCTAAACCTAGTTTACGATGGTTTTATCGATTTCAATGGAAATCAACATATGAATTTCAATATTGACTTAACAAAAGCAATTCTAGATAATTTAAACATTACTCATATTGACAATACAAAATTAACTTCAAATTTCACTATTGATTTAACGGGTTCAACCTCAAACTCACTTTTTGGGACAATCAAAATGAACGGTTTAGTCTACACAGAAGGTGATAAAAAAATTAACATACCAGCATTAACAATAAAAGTTGATCGTTCTATTGAAGAAGACATTTTGACGATTAACAGTAGTATATTAAACACAACAATTATTGGAAAAGTAGATTTTGGAACGGTAGTAAATGATTTCAAAAATCAATTTAGCAAAATATTTCCAGCAATTGTTAAACCAGAATTAGCGATAAACTCTAAAAAAGCAAAAAAGAAAAAACCTGTTATTAAACCTAAGAATCATTTTCAATATTCGATTGAGATAAAAGAGGCAAAAGACTTTCTAAGCATTTTTGTTCCTGACCTTATGATTGCAAATGGGACTAAAATAAGTGGAAATTACATTGGTAAAACAGAAGATTTTTCAATGAAAATAAGTTCTCCTGCTATCAATTATCAAAACATTAAAATGCAAAAAATTGCTGTAGATCAAAAAGTTACGTCTACAGAGTTAATTGCTAATTATTCTATAAAAAAACTCCATTTAAACGATAGTATAAACGTAGATAATTTATATTTCAAAACTACAGGTACAAAAGACACTTTAACATCTCAATTAACTTGGAATCCAGAAACTAAAAACGATTCAAAAATCAGCTGGAACACTGTTGTTTTAGATTACGACAAATATAAAGTCCTACTCGACCCTTCTTATTTTGCTCTAAGAGAAAAAAGATGGGATATAAAAAATCAGTCATTCATTGGAATTGATGGATTAAACATTCAAGTTGATAATTTTTTACTAGAACGAAGCAATCAATACATTGCTATTGATGGAAAAATTTCAACGAATGACGAAGAAAAATTAAACTTCAAAGTCAACGACTTATTACTTGATGAATTTGCATATTTAATTGGTTCTCCAGTTAATATTAGTGGATTAGTAAATGGTTGGGGATACATATCAAACCCATATAAAAACTTAAATTATATAGGGGATGCAAATATTCAGAATTTATTTGTTGATAATCGAGAAGTCGGAAATGTTTTTGTTCAATCTCAATGGAATAAAAATTCTAACAGTTTTGGATTAACAGGTGATTTAATTTATAAAAATGTAGAAACTTTTGCTTTTGAAGGAAATTATTCAGTCGATAAAAAAGATAATAATTTAGATTTCAATCTCTTATTCGACAATACTGATATTCAATTTACAAATGCATTCATGGATCCTGATGTAATGTCGAATATTAAAGGTTTAATAAATGGAAGTTTAAAAGTTACAGGAAATATTGATGAACCAATTATCGAAGGAGAAGTTGAATTAATAAATGGAAATTCTAAAATAGATATTCTTGGTGTTAATTTTGGTTTAAACGGTAAGATATCATCCGATAAATATGGTTTTTATATTAATAACATGCCAATTAATGATGAAGAAGGAAATACAGGTTCATTAAACGGCTCGCTCTATCATTCGAATTTTAAAGACTGGAACTTTGATCTACAATTTAACCTAGAAGATGATTACGTTCATAAAGATCCACTTTTAGGATGGAAACCAGCACCACTAGATAAGTTCCTAGTATTAAATACTCAATTTAAAGAAGGTGATATTTATTATGGAAAAGGATATGGAACTGGTACAGCGAATATTTTTGGTTATGCCGACAACATAGAAATTACTGTAAATCTAAAAACAGAGAAAGATACAAAAATAATATTTCCAATGTATGAAGCTGCTCAAGTTGAGGAAGAAGAAAGTTTCATAAAATATACAGTTAAAAATGATACTATAAAAACCCTAGTTCCTGAAATTGATTTTACAGGAGTTGACTTAGATTTAAATTTTGAAATAACACCTGAAGCGAACTTAAAAGTTATTTTTAATGATAAAACTGGTGATCAGATTACTGCAAAAGGAAATGGAAACATCGCTGTTAAATTAGATAATTTAGGTGATGTAGAAATGGAAGGTACATTTAATGTCAATAACGGAATGTACAATTTTGTAATGGGTTCCGTTCGTCAACCACTTATTATACAACAAGGTTCAATCACTTGGACAGGTGATCCATACAATGCCTACATCGATTTAAAAACATACTTTGATGTAAAGGCTAGTATTAGCGAAATTTCACCAGAAAATATTACTGGAACTAGTAACTCAACACCTCAAGACATACAATGTTACATCAATTTAACGGAATCGTTATTTAAACCTGCAATTGCTTTTGATATAAAAGCTCCAAAAGCATCGGAAGAAGGTCAAAATCTTATTAGTAGAATAGTAAATGATCCTGATGAAAAAAACAGGCAATTTTTCTCATTATTATTGTGGAAACATTTTCAACCGTTACAAGGAGCTGCAGGTGCTGGCGGAGGAAGTGCTGCGTTAGATTTAGTTGCAAATCAAATAAATTCAATGCTATCACAAGTTTCTAAGGACTATAATTTAAAATTAGATTTAGATGCTGATGCAAATGGAGGTAACACCGTTGCTTTAGATGTATCGAAACAATTTTTAGATAATCGACTCATATTAACAGGTAGTTTTGGTGTTGAGAATTCAGCTAATTCCCCAACTTCAGCAACAACAACCTCAACCACTACCACATCTACTTCACAAAGTTCATTAATAGGTGATGTAAACTTGGAATATTTATTAAATGAAACAGGTACTTTTAGAGTAAATGTATTCAATGAATCAAATGACAACACGATTATCCAACAAAAATCTTTGGGTCTTTTTACCCAAGGTGCTGGACTTCATTATCAAGAAGATTTTAATGATCTAGAAAACTTCAAAATGATTCAATACGCTTTAGATGTCTTTAGACCTAAAACAAAGAAAAAATATATCAACAAGAAGAAAAGAAAATTGACTGCTGTTCCAACCAACCAAAAGAAATAAGACAATTTCTTTAAATAAACCTTTTATAGCCTAAGAATAAAGACAAATAAAGTTAATCAAAGAGAACTTTTATTATTTTTGCAAGAATGTGAAATAAGCTAAACGATAAACTCCTTAAAGGATAAATTAAAGGCTTGCAATTCACACGTTGACTAGTTTCAGTCAAATGACTTTAAAACATGTAAAATACATATGAAAAAAGTATTAATTGCAAATAGAGGTGAAATTGCTAGAAGAGTAATTCGCACATTAAAAAAAATGAATATTGCCAGTGTTGCAATATATTCAGATGCAGATAGAAACGCACCACATGTATTAGAAGCTGATGAAGCAGTATATGTAGGAGAAAGTCCATCTTCTGAAAGTTACCTTAAACAAGATGTTATTTTAGATTATTGCAAAAAACTAGGTGTAGATGGAATTCACCCAGGATATGGTTTTCTATCTGAAAACTCAGGATTTGCAAGAAAAGTAAAAGAAGCTGGAATTACATTTATCGGACCTTCTCCAGAAGCAATGGAGTTAATGGGAGATAAATTAAGTGCGAAGCAAGCTGTAAAAGGATACAATGTACCTTTAGTTCCAGGAGTTGATAGCGCTATTTCAGATGTAAATGAAGCCATTAAAATTGCAGAAGAAGTTGGATACCCAATTTTGATTAAAGCTTCCGCTGGAGGTGGTGGTAAAGGAATGCGACTTGTTGAAAATTCTGAAGAATTTACAGAGCAAATGAAACTTGCTCAAAATGAAGCTAGATCATCTTTTGGTGATGATGCAGTATTCATTGAAAAATTTGTTACAAAGCCAAGACATATTGAGATTCAAGTATTCGCTGACAGAGCAGGAAACACTGTTTATTTGTTTGAAAGAGAATGCAGCATCCAAAGAAGACATCAAAAAGTAATCGAAGAAGCTCCAAGTGCTGTCTTAACTCCAGAATTAAGAAAACAAATGGGTGAAGCTGCAGTTGCTGTTTGTAAAGCTTGTAACTATGAAGGTGCAGGAACAGTAGAGTTTCTATTAGATGCCGATTTGAATTTTTATTTCTTAGAAATGAATACACGTCTTCAAGTTGAACATCCAGTAACAGAAGAAATTACAGGATTAGATCTAGTGGAATGGCAAATTCTTGTTGCAAGAGGTGAAAATTTACCAAAAACACAAGATGAATTACACATTAAAGGACATGCAATCGAAGTTCGTGTATATGCTGAAGATACTTTAAATGGCTTTGTGCCTGATATCGGAAATTTAAAACGCTATAGAATCCCTTCAGGAAGAAGTGTAAGAGTTGATGATGGATTTGTGGAAGGTATGGATATTCCAATCTATTATGATCCTATGATTGCTAAATTAGTAGTTTGGGGGAAAACGAGAGAAGATGCTATCAGAAGAACAATCCAGGCGATTGATCAATATCAAATCTCAGGAATTAAAACAACTTTAGACTTTGGTAAATATGTACTGAAACATGAAGCATTTGTGAGTGGAAATTTTGACACAAACTTTGTTAAACATTATTTTGAAGATCCAAAAATCATGTATTCTGCCATGGAAGAAGAAAAAGAAGCTTTAGAGCATGGAATTGATGAGATTTGGGAATCAATTAGAAAACACAAATCTAAAGAATATGCTTCAAGAGAAATTAGCAGTTCTTGGATAAACACAAGGATTTAATAAACTAAAAAAGGTGCCTACGACTTCGATCAGGCACCTTTTTTTTTAAAATAAACTTTCAAGTTTTTCTAAACCAATCCCTCTCGAACCTTTTAGTAATATTAGTTGATCTGTAAATTGATTGTCATTGAAGTATGCTTCAGCATTTTCTCGTGAGTCAAATGCATTATTGTTTTCAATTAGTATTGTTTTGAAAATTGAACCCACAAAAAAACCCTTTAAATTTAGTTGATCGATCAATTCAATAATATTCTCATGTTCTTTTATTGATTCTTCTCCTAATTCTAGCATATCACCAATTATAAAAGTTTTCTCATTTGTTGGAATCTGAGCAAAACTTTCAAGTGCTGATTTCATACTTGTCGGATTAGCGTTATAACAATCTAAAATCAACTTATTTTTAGCTGTTTCTTTAACTTGAGAACGATTATTTGTTGGATTATATGTTTCGAACGCTTTGTTTATTAATTGAGGATCAATTTCAAATTGCACCCCAAAAGCAATGGCTGCTAAAAAATTATAAAAGTTATATTTCCCTATCAGATTTGTAGAAATAATTGGTGAATCATAACCATTCGATTGCCATTTAAATTCAACAAATGGAGTCATATTAACTAATTCACCTTGAATATCAGAATCATTTGCTTCACCATATGATATAACATTTATCCCTGAAGGTAAAATGTCTTTTAAAATCGAATCATCATTGTTAATGATTATTTTACCATTAGAATTTTCAATCGAATCATACAATTCTTTCTTCGTTTTTAAAACGCCTTCAAAATTTTTAAAGCCTTCTAAATGTGCTTTTCCAATATTGGTGATTATTCCTAATGTTGGTTCTGCAATTTCAGTTAACTCTTGGATGTCAAAGAATTTGTTTGCACCCATTTCAATCACTGCAATCTCATGTTCAGCTTTCAACCTCAATAAAGTCAAAGGTACTCCGATATGGTTGTTTAAATTCCCTTCAGTAAAAAGCACATTGTATTTAGTTGCTAAAACACAACTTATTAATTCTTTTGAAGTCGTTTTACCATTACTACCAGTGATTCCTATAACTGGAATTGAAAATTTATTTCGGTGATGATTTGCTAATTTTTGTAGAAAGATCAATCCATCATTAACGTAAAAAATAGTCTTTTCATTACAATAATTTCGTTCATCACTAATTACATATTTCGCACCATTTTCAATTGCTGATTCAGCAAAAACATTTCCATTGAAATTTTCTCCTTTCAAACAAATAAACAAGCAATCCTTTGTGATTTTTCTTGAATCGGTACAAATACCAGACGTTTCGTAAAATAATTTATATAACTTCTCCATTTTTAAACATAAAAAAACCCGTCTTTCAACGGGTTTAATTTAAAAAATATTTTTTTATTTCTTACTATCTCTAGCAACTCCCATTCCGATAGGACTTCCTAAACGATCCATACAACATCTGAAACCAATTGTTGAAAGTGATTTATCTTCATCTAAGAATCTTCTAGAACCACCTACTAACCAATAAGCTCTATCTTTCCATGAACCACCTTTGTAAACTCTTGATTTATCAGAAACCAATGTTGTTGGCCATGAAGTTCTATCACCTGGTTTAACTTGTTGACCATCTAAACCAAACTCTTCGTGTTGGCTTTGGTACATAATTAAATTAGGGTCACGACTTGCCTGATTAATTTTGTTTTTGATATCATCATTTTGGTAATAAATTGAACTTTCAATATCACCATCTAAGTAATCAATATAATCGTCTTTTCTATAATTTAAACGACCGATATTTTCCTCTTCAGTTACATTTCTATATTTCAATTTACCTGGAGTATCAGTAATGAAAGCTGTAAAACCTTCTCTCAACATAGAGATAATTTCGAAAGCATACTCTTCTCCACTTGGACCAACTCTTAATTCTTCTGCAAAAATACCATCAAATAATTCATCTTGAATTCTAGCTGCAGCTTCATTATCGTGTTTGTTGTTTTTATCAATAATAGATAAATCGATAATGTGATTAATTTTTGCTAACAATTTCAACTCAACTGAGTCTTTAACATTTCCGTGAGAAACATAAAATGGATCTGGAGCATGACCTTTAACGTCTGGATTTCTAGATTGAACATTTTTAGAAATTCCTACAGGAATCACAGTATCATTTGGATCATGTTTTTGAGCAGAAACTCTTTGGTAACGAACTCTCTCAAATTCATTTAAGTATTCTTTCATTCCATGAACATCAAATTGTACAGTTGCATTTTTAATCTCAGTAGACCCTGCATTGTTCAATAATTTTGTTTTAAATACATTTCCTCTAAATGGTCTGAACTCATCAAAATCTTCAGAAGATAATGGTCTATAAACATCTAATACCCACTCAGAAACGTTACCCGCCATATGGTATAAACCATAATCATTTGGCCAATAAGATTCAACTGGAGCTGTAACATCCGCTTGATCGTTCAAGTTTCCAGCAACCCCCATGTAATCCCCTGTTCCACGAACAAAGTTAGCACGAATTGAACCTTGAAATTGCTCTTCATCATTACGAACCCAGTGACCATCCCAAGGGTATAATCTTCTGTCAGTAATTAATTCAGTTCCCTCTTGTAAGTTACCTACTAAACCATAGTAAGCAAATTCCCATTCAGCTTCAGTTGGTAGCCTGTAACGTGGTAATAAGATACCATCTTCCATTCTAACAATACGAGTTCCTAATTTTTTACCATTCGCTTTAGAAGGGTTTAAATCTTGTAAATTATTTAATACTTTTTCTTCGTATTGTCCTGCTAAATATGATTCTGTATTAAAAGTAGCCTCATCTTTTTGCTCAATGTTGAAATCTAATACACCTTCACGAATTAAGATATACTCATTAACACGGTCAGTTCTCCATTTACAGTAATCAGAAGCTTGTAACCAAGTTACACCAACAACAGGATAATCTCTATAAGCTGGATGTCTCAAATAATACTCAACAAATTTCTCTTGAAATCCTAATGGAGATCTCCAAGCGTTTGTATCAGGTAAAGCATTTTTGTAAACGATTGGATACGTTTCGTATGCTCTAGAAATCCAATACAAATACTCACACCAGTGAAAATTTGTTACTTCTGTTTGATCCATGTAGAATGAAGATACAGAAACTCTAGCTGGACGATTGTTCCAATCATACATAACATCTTGTTCTGCACGTCCCATTGTAAAAGTACCACCTTCAATCATTACTAGACCTGGTCCAGTTTCTTGATCCATAAATGGCATTTTTTGGAAACCTCCAGTTCTTGGATCATTGTACTCCCAACCTGTAGAAGATGATCGTTCACGTTGACAAGAACTTACAATCATTGTCGTCATGATTATCGCCGCAAAATAGTGAAGTAATTTCATATGTTTATTTTGTTTATTCATTATTTCAGAAATGCAAATTTACTATATAAACGTTAACTACAATAAAAGTTACACTTTTTTTTATTTTTTTTAAAAAGAAGGACAAGCAATCGTCCTAAAAGTTGTTGGTTTTGCTTTACAATTTAAGTTTAATCCTAAAGAAATTTCATGTGAACCATGAGACGTTCCGTTGTTTAACTTAGAAACTGTTACATCATAACTATAACCTATTTTAAAATTTTTAGAATTGATACCTAAAGAAACAATAAATGCATCTTTATTTCTAAACCAAATACCTGTTGTAAAAACATTGTGCTTAATATAAGTACCAATACACAACTCTTGAAAACCTTGTTGATATTGATAAATGACATTTGGCATAATTGAAGTTCCATTATTGTATCTTGACTTCTTACCTAATTTAATTTCAGCCCCCATATGTCCTGTTAAACGCATAGGCAACTTAGAATTACCAATAATCATTGATTCATTAGGCTCATTCAAATGATGAGACGCAAATCCAAAAAAGAAATTTTTACTGTAACCAACAACACCTGCAGAAGCATCAAAGAAACCTCTCTTTCCTCCTCTTGGCACATCACCAGTAGCATAAATAAATCCTTTTCTAGGATCAATCATATCTCCAAACGTTAATTTATCCCAATCCAATGTTTTTTGATACCATGAAGCTCTAGCTCCAAACATTAATGAAAACTTTCTATTTACCTTAACATGATAAGAATAAACTAATCCTAACATTGAAGTTTGAATTGTTCCTTTACCTTGTTGATCATTTGTAATTAAAACTCCTATTCCTCCAGAAATATTTTTTACATATTGATCATAAGAGGCGCTTGTAGTTACATAATTACCAGATAAATTTGGCCATTCATTTCTATAATTCACAGCAAAACGAGGGCAATTATTTGAACCGGCAAAAGCAGGATTTAAATAAATTGGATTCGCATAAAACTGAGTAAACGTAGGGTCTTGAGCCAAAACACATTGACTTGAAACAACCACTAAAACCACTGTTAAAATTTGTTTTATATTCATCTTTATTCGACTAATAGAAATAAATGAAATTCAATAACCTATAACGTTTATCATCCCTAAAAGGTTACAAATATTGTAAAAGGTTTAAAATATTCAAAGATTAATTACGTTTTTATTTTATGTTTTTTAGAAATGATGTCCATATTTGCAGTATGAAGTTACAAATAAGATTAAATATGATAAAATATTTTTTTATACTTTTTATAATCGTAAGAATTAATTCTATAAGTGTTGCTCAAGAGGTTATTACTATTCCTTGGGAGACACCTAGAGAAATTATTTTAAACGAAGAAAAAATTAAAATTCCAGTAATTCAAAATCAAACTTATTCTAATAATAAACCTTTTTATTATTGGGAAAAAGATGCCAACTCATTTAATAATATACAATTATCTTCATATACGACTATCGCATGTGCTTCCGAAGAAATTAATTACCTAAAAAAAGAAGCTCTAACGATACCTACTACCCTGGATTACAAATTAAAGATCATTACAGTTCAAAAAACTGAAAAATTCACTCTTCAATTATTTCCATTTATACAAGAAAATGGGATTATAAAAAAAATAAACACCATTAGTTTAGATTTCTCAAACAATAAAAATGCAGAAAAATCACTTCAGAAAAATTACGCTACAAATTCTGTATTAGCATCTGGAAGTGGTACTTGGTATAAAATAAAAATTAGCAAAAGCGGTATCTATAAAATAGATAAATCTTTCTTAGAATCATGTGGCATCAATACATCTAACTTAAATCCGAATAACATTAATATTTTTGGAAATGGTGATGGAAAATTACCTGAATTAAATTCAGTTCCTTCTACAGATGATTTAGCTAAAAACGCAATATTCATTTCCGGAGATTCAGATGGTCAGTTCAACGATAACGACTACATTCTGTTTTATGGATGGGGACCTACTCGGTGGTACCCAAATTCAAATTTAACTAGTTTTAATTATGATCAAAATATCTATTCTGATTATTCTTATTACTTCATCAATATCAATCCTTCAAATACACCATTAAGAATTAACACTATCAATTCAACTTCTGGAACGATAACAAATAATGTCAATTCATACTCTTACTATACAAATCATGAAGTTGACACAAAATCATTAATGAGCGGCGGACAAAGATGGTATGGTGAAGAATTTGATACCGAACTAACAAAATCTTTTAATTTTGATATACCAAGCATTGTCAATGCAACACCTGTAACATTTGCAATATCAATGGCTACGAACTCAAGTTCTACAAGCACATCTACACATAAATATTTAATAAATGGAAGTCAGGTTTATTCTGCAAATTTACCTTCAGCTTCTACCGATTCATATAGTAGAGCAAATGTTGCGTTTCAAATAAATGCAAATTCAAGTTCAATTCCTTTAAATATTATTGTCACTCGAACCAATCCTTCTACGTTGACTTATTTAGACAACATTTTAATAAACACTAGGAGAAATTTAGTGCAATTAGGAAACCAATATAATTTTAGAGATTTACTTTCCGTTGGAAATTCAAAAGTAAGTGAATTTACACTTTCTAATTTCTCTTCATCTGGTTTCGTTTGGGACATTACTAATCGTCATCAACCTATTGATATAAATGGAAATTATTCAAATTCTACTTTTGTTTTTAGATTAGAAACAGACTCTCTAAGAGAATTTGTTGCTAGTGATGGTTTAACTTTTTTCACACCTGAAAAAGTCGGCAATATCAGTTATCAAAATTTACATGCATTATCTCAAGTTGATTATGTAATTGTTTCTCATCCTGAATTCACTTCCGAAGCAAATAGACTGGCTAATCTTCATAGAGCTAATGGTACAACTGTTCATGTGGTAACAACTGAACAAGTTTATAATGAATTCAGTTCAGGGATGCTAGATCCTACCGCAATAAAACGCTTCATGAAAATGTTTTATGATCGATCCTTATTAGATCCAACCTCAGCACCAAAATACCTTTTACTTTTTGGCGACGGAACATTTGATCCAAAAAATAGAGTTGCCAATAACAATAATTATGTCCCAACCTATCAAGCAATAAATTCTGAAAATCATATATCAGCATTAGTTTCAGATGATTACTTTGGTTTATTAGATGACTCTGATTCATTTGACGACGCTGATCATGTTGATATAGGTGTTGGTAGACTATTAATTTCTTCAAATCAAATTGCAACAGAACAAGTAAACAAAATTGAACATTACATGAAAAATGGTTCGAGTTTATATTCTTCTTCAAATTGTTGTAATTCTTCCTTATCCAATAACACTTTTGGAGATTGGAGACAAAAATATGTGTTAATTTCTGATGATGAACAAGGCGGACAATTTGTATCTGTAGATGCAGAACCAAATTATAATTATGTCACATCTAATCATACAGACGTGAATTGCGACAAATTATATTTAGATGCATTCACCCAAGTCACAAATGCAGGAGGACAAAGATATCCTGATGTTTTTAACGCTATATCAGATAGAGTTCAAAATGGAGCACTCATTATTAACTACATTGGTCATGGAGGCGAAGTTGGTGTTGCAGAAGAAAGGGTAATAACGATTCCTCAAATTCAAAGCTGGAACAACATTAACAAATTAAACTTATTAGTTTCTGCCACTTGCGAATTTACAAAATTCGATGATCCTGCTAGAGTTTCTGCAGGCGAATGGGCTTCCTTAAACCCTACAGGTTCTTCAATCGCCCTTATGACGACAACTCGTTCCATTTACATTTCAATCAATACAGATATCATTAATAAATTTTATGAAAATGTATTTAAAAGAGATTTGAATTATCAACCACAAACATTTGGAGAAATAATTAAAAACACTAAAAATCAAGCATCTCCATCCGAAAACAAACGTTGCTTCACATTAATTGGAGATCCAGCTTTAAAAATTGCTTTACCAACCATGAAAGTGGTAACTGACAGTATTAATTCACTTTCACCAGATATTCAAATAGATACAATAAAAGCTTTGAGTAAAGTCACAATTAAGGGGCATTTAACCGATATGAATAACAATATCATTTCAAACTTCAATGGAGTATTAAGCCCTACTATTTTCGACAAACCGAAAGCATTAACGACATTAGGACAAGATGTTAATTCACCAATCATCCCTTTTGATCTTCAAAAAAATGCAATTTTCAAAGGTCAGGTTAGTGTTAAAAATGGTTACTTTTCATTTACTTTTGTTACACCAAAAGACATTAATTACAGCTATGGAAATGGAAAAATCAGTTATTATGCAAATACTACTGACCTAACATCTAATTATGATGCTGGTGGAGATGATCAACGTCTTATTATTGGAGGAATTGACCCAAATGGTGTTATTGACAATCAAGCACCAACTATTAAAATGTATTTAAATGAAGAGAAATTTGCAGATGGGGGAATTACAAATGAAACCCCAACATTATTTGCAAAAATTGAAGATGACAATGGAATAAATACAGTAGGAAATGGTATCGGGCATGACATAACAGCGATATTGGATAATGAAACAGCTAATCCAATTATTTTAAATAATTATTATACAGCTGATTTGGATTCGTACCAAAAAGGACAGATAACCTATACATTCCCTCCTATTGCTGCTGGCGAACATAAATTAACTTTAAAAGCTTGGGACATTAACAATAATTCAGTTGAAAGTACCATTCATTTTACGGTAAAAGAACAAGAAAATATTGCTTTAGATCATGTACTAAATTATCCAAATCCATTTACAACTAAGACTTCATTTTTCTTTGAACATAATCAAGTCTGTTCTGAGCTAGATGCTCAAGTTCAAATCTTTACTATCTCAGGAAAAGTAGTTAAAACAATCAACCAAACAGTAAATACAATTGGTTTCAGATCAAACGCAATCGATTGGGATGGGAAGGATGATTTTGGTGATCAGCTAGCGAAAGGGGTTTATATTTATAGATTAATTGTAAAATCTTCTACAGGAGAAATTGCTGAAAAAACGGAAAAATTGGTTTTATTAAAATAATCATACAATAAAATTTGTCGTTTTACGTATATTTGACAACTCAACAGATAAATTTGAAATGAAACAATACTTTGCACTAATACTTTTGTTAACTTCTTTTATTGGATATAACTTTTCACAAACCTCTAGTAAAGAAAGTCTATTGCAATTAAATACTATTACAACAGCATTACCATTCATGTCCATCACTCCAGATTCTAGAGCTGGTGGTATGGGCGATGCAGGGACAAGTTTGAGTGCATCATGTAATTCTATTTATTGGAATACATCTATGTTAAGTTTCGCTAAAGATCCAGCTGAAATTGGAGTTTCTTACACACCTTGGTTAAGACAATTAACAAGCGATATGAGTATATCATACCTTTCTGGATACAAAAGATTAAGTGAAAAACATGCAATTGGTGGTTCATTAAGATATTTTAGTTTGGGTGCTATTACATTTACAGATGCCTCTGGAAATGTAACTAGACAAGACAAACCAAGTGAATGGGAGTTTACTGGTGGTTATGCATTTAAATTAAGTCCAAAATTGAGTGTTGGTTTAAATGGGAAATTCGCATATTCAAATCTTACAGGTGGACTAGTTGTTGGTGGGGTAAGTACAAAACCTGCAATTGCTGGAGCTACTGATATATCTTTTACGTATTACAACGATGATGCTAAAATTGGAAACACAAATGGTGTCTATACTTTTGCAACAACATTCAATAATATTGGAAATAAAGTAAATTATTCATCAAGTTCTACACAACGAGATTTCATTCCAATGAACTGGAAAATTGCTAATTCATTCAAAGCAGAATTAGATAAATATAATAATGTTGCACTAGCAATTGAATTTCAAAAATTATTAGTTCCTACACCTCCATTGTATGATAATACTGGAGTTATGGCTGCTGGAAAAGATAATAATGTAGGAATTATTTCAGGTATCATGCAATCATTCAATGATGCTCCTGGTGCTTTAGCAAAAGATGATAGCGGTAATTATATTAAAAATTCGGATGGAACTTATCAAGTTGTAAAAAACTCAAGATTAAAAGAAGAACTTTCTGAAATCAACATTTGTACAGGTTTAGAATACTGGTATAATAATCTATTTGCTATTAGAAGTGGTTTCTTTTATGAAAGTAAAAACAAAGGAAATCGTAAATATGCAAATATTGGTGTAGGTTTAAAGTATAATAAATTTGGAATTGACATTTCATATTTATTGGCTATTAATGGAAAAAGCAGTCCCTTAGCAAATACCTTACGTTTTTCTCTTCGATTTACTCTGGGAAAAGATAAACAAGTCGCAGACGATACAAAATAATCTTATGAATATTCGAATTGGATTTGGGGTTGATGTTCATCAATTAAAAGAAGGATATCAGTTATTTATAGGCGGGAAACACATTCCTTCTGAAATTGGTGCAGTAGGTCATTCTGATGCAGATGTATTGATTCACGCAATTTGTGATGCACTTCTTGGTGCTGCAAATCTAAGAGATATTGGATATCATTTTTCAGATAAAGACCCAAAATACAAAGGAATTGATAGTAAAATTTTACTTCGAGAAGTCGTTACTTTAATTCAGGACAAAGGATACTCTGTTGTTAACATTGATTGCACTGTCATCTTAGAAACGCCAAAATTAAATCCTCACATTCCTGACATGCAGGCTATTTTGGCTGAAATACTTAAAGTTGAATTAGATGCTGTTTCATTGAAAGCTACAACTCATGAAAAAGTAGATTCTTTTGGAGAAGGAAAAGCGATAAAAGCTTATGCTGTTTGTTTGTTAAACAAGTAGAAAGTTGATAATTAATAGTTGATAATTAACAGTTTACATTACTACAACTATTAACTTTTATCTGATAACTTTTAACTCAATTAAAGTGTTTTCTCCATTAAATAATGTTGTAAGACATCAAAAAGTTTGTAAGATTCTCCAATTAATGTATAATCTAATTTTTTATAGAATTCTACTGCGTAATCTCTAGCATGAAGTATTAATTTCTTGTATCCAATTCTTCTTCCCTCCTCTTCTACTGCTAGCATAATAGACTTACCATATCCTTTTCCTTGAAGTTCAGTTGAAACAGCTACAAAACGAACTTGACACGTATTTTCATCGACTTCATCTAATCGAGCTATAGCTCTTAAAACAGCATCATCGTAAAGTGCAAAATGGATGCCTGTCTCATCTCCTTCATTTCGTTCACTTCCAACTGGTTTTCCAAGAGGTTTTCTAAGAACTTCATAACGCAATTCATAATAAACTTCCCATTCCTTCTCTGTTTGAGGCGACCTTATTTCCATTTGAATGCAATTGTAGATAATCTTTTTGTTTCTATTCCGTCGATCTTTTCTGTTAAAACTGAATCATTTACACGTTCTGATTGAAATACTTCATCCATCGCTTTAATTTTTCCTACTGGAACGTTTTCAGAAAGCATCTTAGAAAGTATTTCTTCTGTCGATAATAATTCAATTTTAGCTTGGATCAATTGCTCTAATTCAATTCTATTTGATACCCGATTTTGATTGGTATTGAATTTAGGATCAGAAGTAATTTCTTGCAATCCAAGAAAAGTTGTCAATTTAAAAAAATGGGCTTCGCTTCCGATTGCAAAAGTGATTAAATCTCCATTATTTGTTTTAAACATCTCCCCATAAGGGGCAATATTTGGATGTAAACTTCCTATTCTTTTCGGAATATGATTATTCATTAAAAAGTTAGATGCTTGATTGACCAAACTTGAAACAGCAGCATCATATAACGAAACTGTTATTGTATTAGCAGTTCCACCCTGTTGTCTATTCAACAATCCAAGTAACAATCCTTCTTTCAAATGATGGGCTGCCAAAACATCAATTAATGCAACTGGCATTTTTACAGGACCACTTTCAGGTGTTCCATTCATCGACATATAACCTGTTTCTGCTTGAAGAATTAAATCATAAGCTACACGATCACTTTCTTCTCCAAATCCATTTATTTTGCCAATAATTAAATTTGGATTTACATCTCTTAAAATAGCATCTGAAAGTTTTAATTTTTCTTCATCACCGAATTTAAAGTTACTGATCAAAATGTCAGCATCTCTTATTAAATCAATAAATGCATCATAATCTTCAGCATTTTTGAAATCAAAGGAAAGATACTTTTTATGATAATTTATACTTGAGAAATAAGCTGAAACCGTTGAAGTTTTGTCTTCGTTAGGTAATTTCCATGAACGAGTGACGTCAGGTGTTTTTTTATTTTCAACTTTAATAACTTCTGCTCCTAATTCTGCAAAAAAAGTAGCCACTGATGGTCCAGCTAAAACGGTTGAAACATCAATGACTTTTAAGTTTGAAAATAAATTCATTTAAGAATAAGAATGAAATTTATTTGATTGATTCTAAAACATAAGTTAAAACCAAATTTTCATCTTCAGCAGATATTTTTGCCAATTTTGCCATCTCTGGAACTTCATGTCTCCATTTTGCCTCTGAGAATTTTTCAGGTTTAAATAATTTATGACATGCTCCACATTTTTCAGTGTAAATTGTTTGTCCTTGCAATGCACTTGCTGATAATGTTTTTGTTACAGGTTCAACAACTGCTCCTGTTTGAGTTGTTTTAGGTGAACAAGCAATCAATACAGAAAAGCAAGCACCGAAAAAGATTATTTTATTCATGTGAATATTATTTATTTTTTTTATTGTCATATGGACCGCAAAGCAGCCACGTAGTGAATCGCCATTTTAAAATTCATCTTTGTTTGTGATGTTTTCCATATGGCTTATTCATTATTCTAAAATTTCAATTAACACTTTAGCACTTCCGTCTCGAACAAAGTTTAAATGCTCAGCAGCTTTTCTTGTAACATCCAATGTATGTCCCGAAGAACGGCCTAAACGATCATTTACTTTCAAGACAATTGTCGAATCATTTGACAAATTTGTGACTTTAACAAATGTACCTAATTTAATTGTTTTATGAGCTGCCGTTAAAAATTCTTGATTAAAAATTTCACCTGAACTTGTTCTTCTTCCATTAAATTTATTTGCATAATAACTGGCTCTTCCGGTTTCTGAATAAATTGCATCGAATGAAAAACCAAAGATTGTTGCAAAAAGAACAGTTAAAAATAAATACTTCATATTTTTTATGTTGGGTGACAAATTTAGTGATTTTTCATTTAGGAATAAAATTTTTAAGATTGATTAACAATTAGATAGCTATAATATACGTAATTTCATCTAGAAAATCATGAAAATTTTATAGCTTTATAAGATATTTTTAGCACAAAAACATGAACGTAATTTCATTTATTCAAAACACGAATTCAATTTCTGAAAAGTCAATTTCTCAAACTTTACAATTACTAAAAGAAGGCGCTACTGTTCCTTTTATCGCTCGTTATCGTAAAGAAATGACCCAAGGATTAGATGAAGTTCAAATAGCTGACATTCGTGATTATGCGAAAAAATATGATGAAATTATTCAACGTCAACAAACGATTATATCTTCTATTGAAGAACAAAATAAATTAACACCAGAACTAAAAGATAAAATCCTTTCCACTTTTGATAGCACCATTTTAGAAGATATTTATTTGCCTTTTAAACAAAAGCGTCAAACAAAAGGAGATAAAGCTAAAAAATTAGGATTGGAACCATTAGCGAAAATGATCATGTCCCAACGTGGTGGTGATACCTTTTCAATGGCTTCAAAATTTGTGAAAGGAGAAATCAATGATGAAGACGAAGCTTTGAGTGGTGCGAAAGATATCATTGCGGAATGGATTAATGAAAATGCTTCTGCGAGAGCAAGAATTCGTCAATTGTTTCAACGAAAAGCCATATTACAATCTAAACTTTCGAAAGGAAAAGAAATTGAAGGAGAAAAGTATAAAGATTATTTTGATTTTTCAGAACCACTATATAAATGTGCTTCACATCGTTTTTTAGCATTATATCGAGCTGATAGAGAAGGGATTTTATCCATTAAAGCTCAACCTCAACAAGAAGATGCTATTGAAACGTTAGAACGCTTTTTTGTTAAATCAAACGATTCTTGCAGTGAATTAGTTGCTGATGCTTGTAAAGAATCCTACAAACGCTTAATGTGTCCTTCGTTGGAAAATGAATTATTAAACGAAGCAAAAGAAAAGGCGGACAAAGAAGCGATTAAGGTATTTTCATCGAATTTAAGACAATTACTTTTGGCACCTCCATTAGGATCAAAACGTATTTTAGCTATCGATCCAGGATTTAGAACAGGTTGTAAAGTGGTTTGTTTGGATGAAAATGGAACACTTTTAAATAATGCAACTATTTATCCGCACCCACCACAAAATGAAAGTGCTCAAGCCCAAGCAAAATTAGCTCAATTGGTTCAAATGTATAAGATTGATGCGATTGCAATTGGTGATGGAACGGCTGGAAGAGAAACTGAATTTATTGTCAAAAAAACACGTTTTGATAGAGATTTGGATGTTTTCGTTGTACGTGAAGATGGTGCTTCCATTTATTCAGCAAGTTCAATAGCCAGAAAAGAATTTCCAGATTATGATGTTACTGTTCGTGGAGCAGTTTCTATTGGAAGAAGATTAATGGACCCTTTAGCTGAATTGGTAAAAATTGATCCAAAATCTGTTGGAGTTGGACAATACCAACACGAAGTTCAACAAACACTTTTAAAAGACGCATTGGACGATGTGGTCGTTTCATGTGTGAATAATGTTGGAGTTGATTTAAATACAGCTTCTCCTTATTTATTAAGTTATGTTTCTGGTTTAGGGAATACGTTAGCTGAAAACATCGTTGAATTCAGAAAAGAGAATGGTGGAATTTTTTCTCGTGAAGAATTAAAAAAAGTAAAACGTTTAGGAGATAAAGCATACGAACAAGCTGCTGGATTCTTGAGAATTAGAGATGCGAAAAATCCCTTAGACAATTCTGCCATACACCCTGAAAATTATAAAACAGTAGAAAAAATAGCGAAGTTTTTGAAAGTTGCTGTTGCCGACTTAATTGGAAATGATGAATTATTAAAATCAATTCAAAAAACAGACTTTCCAGAAATAGACAATTATACGTTTGAAGACATCATCAAAGAGTTAAAAAAACCAGGAAGAGATCCTCGTAAGAAGGCAAAAGTGTTAGAATTCAGTTCGAAAATAAAAACAATTGCAGATTTAGAAATCGGAATGAAATTAACAGGTATCGTAACAAACGTAACTGCTTTCGGAGCCTTCATCAATATCGGAATCAAAGAAAATGGCTTGATTCACAAATCAAATCTAGCAAATGAATATGTCGAAGATCCTTCAAAATACATTTCACTTCACGAACACGTAGAAGTTGAAGTAATGGAAGTGGATGCCGCTCGAAAAAGAGTTGGATTGAAGAAGGTTTTGAATGTTAAATGTTGAATGTTTATTTAACAAATTTTCTTGTTATTTCATCATTCGACAACGATTTGATTTTTAACAAATAACACCCCTCTTTCAAATTATCAATTGGAATACTTTGATTATTAATTAATGTTTCTGATTGTATCAATTGACCTTTCAAGTCATAAATTACATATGAATCAAAAGGCACAGAAACGTGAATTTCAGATTCTACAGGATTTGGATAAATGTGGATTTGATCGTTTGCAATTAATTCGTTTGTTCCTAAAACTAAATTTTGACCGGCCAATGTTATTTTACTAGGATTGATTGCATTGTGATGAATTTGAATTGTTGCAGTATTTGTATCACCAGCAGCATACATTGTTCCTCCATTTTGAAGATTTACATCCCATCTAGTTGAATTATTTGCACTAACATAAATTTTAATTTTATGCCCTGCTTTCCATGTATAATTTACAAATGGTAATTCAACATTTACAGGATAAATTTGAGTTGATTGTAAAAATGATTCTGAAGCTTGCGTATACCCATTTCTCAAACGCATTCTTCTGATTCCATCATTGATTAACATATTTCTACCATCTGGATAAACATCTACCAAACGAACCGCGATATCGGCATCAGGCTGATTGCATTGAATAGACAAACTGGCAACGATATTTCCTGTAGAGGTAAAATCACTCGCCAACGCTGTTGTTTCAAATGTTTTTAAATCCGATCGACTATCCAATGCTACTTGATCGTATGGTCCTTGATCTAAATTTGGATTCAATGTTGCTCCACCGATTGTTGGAGTTGGATTTTTTGGATCGGAAACAAAAGAATCAGTACCAATTCCTGTAGTTGATATTAAATTACCATTTTCAGAAAGAAATAAGTCTGTTATTTGTGAATTTGCAATTGTTGTTCCACTAGAATAATTCCATCTATTTTCTCCTAGTTGATAATACGTAATTTTTGAGGTTGCCTCCCAATTATTGACACTATCCAACAAGTAGAAATTGAAAAAATCCAAGGCCATTGAATCACTTTTATGTTCAGCATTCGGATAACTTAATTCTCCTTGAGTGGATGAACCTACGTTTGCTATACCTGTTCCTCCATGAACCCAAGGTCCAACTAATAACCATTGCTTATCTCTTACAGCCAAAGCTGATTGAGTTCTGGTTGCAGGATACCAATCCAACATCTTATCTATTGTATGATCGTACCAACCTCCAATTTGAAGTGTTGGAATCAAAATGTTTTGAGGATACCAAGTTGTATTTGCAGAATATTGCCAAGAAACATTATCATAAGGATTTGCTAACACAATTGGAGACAAACCATAACCTAAAGCATCCAATTGTTCTAATCTCGATTTTTCCAAAACACCTCCATAATAATAACTATCATAGGCAGTTTGCGGCTGAGCAACTAAAGGAACTGCACACAAATGATTTGGATGACCTTCTTTCATCGTATTGTACTGAACTTGCCCAAGCGCAGAAGGCCCCCAAGTTCCAACTTTTCCGTTTGACCAAGTTTGTGCAATAATCCATTCAATAACATCATAGCCGTCTTCTCCCCTATTTGGTTGAGCAATTGCAGCTGCATTAGAAGAATAAAATCCTCTCCAATCAACCACAACCCAAATGAAATTACTTAAATTAATATTTTGTTGAACACCTAAAGGCAAACCATTTCTAAAATTATTTTTGTTATACGGAGTTTGAATCAATATTGTCGAACCATTCGTAATTGTATTTGGAATATAAATGTCTGCTGCTAATGTTTTCCCATCTCTCATCGGAATCATAACCACTTGAGTCGGTGTCATCAAACCAAATAAATGAGAAAAAGTCATTACAAACAAAAGAATAATTAAGGTTTTCATCTATATAAAATATTGTATGATTAAATTTAAAATTACCATTCAAAATCTAAAATTCAAAATCTAAAATTCAAAACAGCTTGTAACCAATTACTAATTTTACAGTTATACCTAAAATAACTAAAATCAGATTTATGAAAAAAACCTTTCTTATCTTAACTTTATTGACTTTAAAAACAACCATTTTTAGTCAATACTATCAATTTCAAATGAATTATTCAATCTATTCCATCTCCAACAATCTTGAATATGGTAACTCTGTGGAGGACAAAAAAGTAATTCAATATCGAATTGATCACAAAATCAAAGAACGTAAATCTATCGATGTTTTAAAAAAAGGTAAGATAGATAAAAACCCTGCAATTGAAACCTATAATAAAGCCGGGAGAATAATTTCTGTAAAATCAAAAAACTATCATTTTACAACAACCTATTTAAACGATACAATTGTTACTCAATCAAGAAGCATCTATAAAAAAGATACTACTGAAAACATTTACGAATATGACAAATGGAATAAATTAAAGGGCTATAAATCATTTCGAAATGGGAAAATAATATCAGAATTAATTATAACAAAAAATGAAGCAGGAATTGTTACCAATCGATTAAATAAGTTCGGAAAAAACTTAAAACACAGCTCTGAAATGAAGTATTATTTAGATGCTGACAATAAGCTAACAAAATCTGAACGATATGTAAATGGAAAATTGAAGAATGTCTGGAATTATGATTGTAAACCCGAAGGAGAAATCGTTCCTAATAAAAAAATTGATGAAAAAAGTGTTTGTAAATGGAATGAAAACAGCTCAAATGGAAGTTACATCATTTACAATAGAACAACAGATAAAGAAAAGACCTATTTACATAAATCTTATTTCACAAAAGATTCTGTTTATTATAAATCTGAACAATTTTTAAATGATACAATTAAAGTATATGAATCAGAAAAAAATGATTTCAAGTCAATTTACAAAACATTCAGTGAAAAGGGGAAATTGCGATTTGAAACGATTCAACTTTACAATGAAATGAAACTATTAACTTCAAATTATAGCATTCGCTACACTTTCAGAAAATCAATTGTTTCAGAGAGAAACTACACCTATAACAATCAAAATTTAATAGCTACTTCTAATTTTTTTCACAATCGAAAAATGAACAGTCAATCAAAATTTGAATATACATTTTTTGAATAAATCTTTCACCTATCCCTTAAAACAAAAGTCATTCATGTAAAAATTGAATGACTTTTTGTGTTTATGGATTAAAAGAATAGATGATTTTTGTATCTTGAGAAGTTGTATTTATCATTATTTTAGACTTACTATTAATTACTTCAACTTTTTGTGATGAAAAATCTTTTTCTCTGTATTTTATTATTGTCACTTTTCTTCAGTTGTCAACAAACAAAGAAATCTACAGCTTTTGAGAAAGTAAATATTCTGCAATTAAAAAAATTAGTTGACACTCTTCATCCTCAGAAAACATATAATCGCTTAAAATTTGGTTATGACGAAAATGTGATTGATAGTATTTATCAACCTTTTCTAGAAAAATTAAACTATCAATTCAAAAATCAATTAGCTATTCAACATGCTAATTATTACCAATTAATAAATCAGAAAAATTATAAATCCCAAATATTTGCCTTATTCGCAAAATCAAATGCTTATTATTTTATAGGCGAATATCAAAAATCAATAGAATGTGCTCGAAAACAAATTCAATTGTCAATTAATCACAATTATGAAGATGAATTGGCTCAAATTTATGACAATCTTGCGGATTTTGAACAAGTCATTGGAAATGAAACAAGCAGTCTAAAAGCTAGATTAAAAGCTCTAAAAATTGCTGAAAAACAAAACGATAAAAATCGCTACTACTCTATAAAATATGGATTAGCGACAAACTATCAAAGGCAAGAAAATTGGAAAAAGGCTATTCAAAATATGAAGGATGTGCTTGATTTTCATATTAAATCGAATGCTGAAGCATCAGAAATAGCATCAGACAATTCATTTCTTGGCGGTCTTTATTGCAGTAACAACCAACTAGACAGCGCATTGTTATATTCTTCATTATCTGAAAAACAATATGCGAAAATTAATAACATTTATGGTAAAAGTGAATGCTACAATAATTTGGGGTTAATTTATTTCAAGTTAAAACAATATGATAAAGCCTTGAAAATGTATAACAAATCATTATCATTAGCTGTTAAACCTTCAACAATAAATACAACATTATACAATCGTGGCAATTGTTATCTTTCTGCAAATAATTTCATTGAAGCTGAAACTGATTTAAAGAAAGTTCTTGAAAGTATAAAATCAAATGAATTTCAAGCTTTAAGTCAAAAATGTTACTACGCATTGTTTAAAATTGAATCGTCAAAAAACAATCCTAAAAAAGCACTGGAATACCATTTAAAATATTCATCCGTAAATGATTCAATCAAAAATTCTCAAAAAACAAATTACATCAATGAATTACTTATAACATATGAAAATGACAAAAAAAATAAAGAAATTAAACTATTACAAAAGCAGAAGACTGTAGAAAAAGAAAAAGCGACTATACTCTTGTTAATTTTAATTCTTGTAACATTATCCTTTCTGTTTCTATATTTTAGAAATCAAAAGAACAGACAACTTTTAATTGCGAAAAATAAAATTCAAGAAATTGAAATCGAAAACTTCACAAAAAAAATAATTTATAAAAATTCAATTATTGATGAACTAAATTCTGAATTAACAGCTGAAAATATAGATTCAACTTTTGAAGTCATTTCAGAGATAGAACGATTAACTAAAATGAAAATTTTAACTGAAAATGATTGGGAACAATTTCAGGTTGATTTTGAGAAAATATTCCCTCACCTCATCTTCAAAATAAAACAAAAGATAACTGATCTAAGTGCAGCAGAATTAAGATTGTTTTTATTGATAAAACTTAAAATTTCAACAAAAGATATCGCTTCTATTTTAGGGATTTCATCCGATAGTGTCAAAAAAAGTAGATATCGATTAAAGAAAAAATTAGCAATTGATGAAAATATAAGTCTTGATGATTTTGTATTAAGATTTAAATAGAAGCGAATTTTTTACATTTAAATTCGCTTCTATTTATAAGTTTATTGTTTAATTAATTTTGAATGAAATGCCTTTCCATTAATGTTTGTTTTCAAAACATAAATTCCTGCATTTAATTCAGATATGTTTAGCTCATTCGCATTATGATCTATCATTTTTGTATATACAATTAAACCTTTCAAATCAAAAATTTGAACTTCAAAAGGGCTTAACGTATTCACTTCTATATATATCAACGCATTCGTAGGATTTGGTGAGATTTTCATTCGATCTACTATATCATTTTCTCCTAATGCATTAATTGCACAATTGTAGACAATCATTTGTTGATTTGACGAATTTGAACAACCTAATTCTGAATAAGAATATCCGATAGTAAAACTACCTAAACCAGAAACTTGAGGATTAAACATACCATTTGATACTCCTGTCCCAGTATAAGTCCCTCCTACTGGTGTCCCTCTGTTTAATTGACTTGGAGAAGCATTTAAACAAATACTATCAGCTACTAAATTCAATGTCACAACAGGAATAGAATTAACAGTAGCCATCACTAATTGACGAGGAGAACTTGTGATGCCATTATCTGTTGCATCTACATAATAAGATGTTGTTGCTGAAATATTTGGCGTAGTAAAAGAACTTCCTGTTCCTACTGAAGTTCCACCGTTTAAATTAGCATACCAATTAATCACACCTGAAGAAGCTGTTGCACTTAAAGTAACTGTTCCCAAACCACATCTGGAACTAGGAGTCACTGAATTTATTGATGGTGCAATTGGAGGATTCGTTGAATAATTACAGAAAACATAATTCAATGTATCAACTAAAGGAGTTGATCCTATAACACCTGAACCGACTGAAGTTTCTATATAATCACCAGTTAATTCCCAGATGATTGCACCTCTAGCATTATTTGACATGATGTATTCCGCTTTTTTTCCTACAGATTTTTTGTTATCAAACGAAACAAATGTTCCTGCTGCAGTCGTTCCATTTTTACCAAGTAAATAGGGTACTTGAGCAGCTTGATCCCAATATTCATTAAACAAATTAGAATTTTTCATAACATTATAATATAAAGGCGAACCTTCATCTTCAACATATAACGATGAATTTGCGGTGCAATTCGTAGTTCCATATAAACTTGTTGCACCCATTTGGGATCTACCGTAAAATCCAATCCCTAAATTAATTTTTGTTGAAGGAACAGCATATGTTTGCGTCAATAAATTAAATGCAGCATTTAAATTAAAGGTTGGGTCTCCTTGCCCAGGAGCGAATAAAGGACTATTATGATTTGCTTTACAATCCCACGTTCCAAAAAAATCATAAGTCATCAAATTGATCATATCTAATAACGGAATTACTTGGGACCAATTTATATTTGATGCATGCGACTCACTTGCACCAAAACAAGCTGATAATTTATAGGATTTATTCAATTTTAAACCTTGACTTGTAATTGAATCTTTAATCTGTTGTAGTAGCAATGTGAAATTTTGTTTATCGTTTACAGTTCCTGAATGTTCTGCAAATCCAGGACATTCCCAATCGATATCAATTCCATCAAAATTATATTCTCGTAATAAACGATTGCATTCACTTGCGAAAACTGCCCTTTTATTTGCACTTGCTGCAATTGAAGGGAAATTATCAGATAACGTCCAACCACCGATAGAAACCATCACTTTTGTCCCTGCATTATGTGCGTTTTGAACGATTGAAGTATTTGGATAATAAGATGTTGGTGTAGTTGACCAATTAATTTGACCTTTTAGTAAATTTTCATCTGCCCAAGAATCAGTACTAGAAATTAAACCTGAAGTTTCAGGCTTAAAGAAACAATAATTAATAATTGAATACTTTGCATAATTAATGGAGCTTGGATTTACAAGTTTTGCACGGTCATACCATTGCCAATTAGGAAAATACCCAATCACCTCTTTACATGTTTGAGCATTGATGAATGAAGTTATTTTCAAAAAGACAATTAAAAGAATAATAAGATTACTTTTTTTCATAATTATAGATTTTAAATTCTGAAATCAAAAGTATTCGAACCTCTTTTGAATCACTAAAAACTATAGTAGACAACACTTAGACAAAAATATTTTTGGTGGACAATAAAGTGGACAATGCAATCTAACAATTTAATTATCAAGAAACAAAAAAGCCAATGTCATTTCTGAAATTGGCTTAAAATATTATAGAAACATGAATTTTAACTCAATACAGGTGTTTCATATTTTTTAACTACTTGACTAATTTTTCCGAAAATAGAATTTCCTTGTTTATCATTCATTTCGATTTCAATTTTATCTCCAAATTTCATGAAAGGTGTACTTGGTTTACCATCTTTTATGATTTCCAAACATCTTACTTCAGCTAAACAGCTTGAACCATCTAAACTTCCTTTGTTCGCAACCGTTCCTGATCCAATTATAGTCCCTGCCATTAAAGAACGAGATTTTGCAGCATGTGCAATTAATTGACCAAAATCAAAAGTCATATCTACACCTGCATTTGGCGAACCAATTTTTGTTGAGTTTAACGTTGAAATCAATGGCAAATGTAATTTTCCTCCATCCCATGCATTGTCCAATTCATCCAATGTAACAGCAACTGGAGCAAAAGTCGTCCAAGGTTTGGATTGGTAAAAACCGAATTGCTTCGCTAATTCATTTGGAATTAAATTTCTCAAAGAAACATCATTTACGATCGTCACCAATTTGATTCTTTTCTTAGCATCTTCAGCGGAAATTCCAGCTGGAACATCATCTGTAATTACAGCTACTTCAGATTCAAAATCAATTCCCCATTCTTCATTTTCAATTTCAATTGCATCATTTGCTCCAATAAACGCATCCGAAGCTCCCATATACATCAACGGATCTGTCCAAAATGTTTCAGGTAAATCTGCATTTCTTGCTTTACGAACCAATTCAACATGCGTCACATAAGCACTTCCATCCGCCCAATGAAAAGCTCTCGGAATAGGAGCCATTGCAGTTTCAGATTTAAATTCAAAAGTATTCGAAACTAAACCTGCTTGTAATTTCGAATAAACCTCTTCTAATTTAGGAGAAATTTCACTCCAACTATCCAACGCTTGTTGCATCGTTTGAGCTATATCAGATACTGTAACAGCCAATGTCAAATCTTTATTTACAACGACTAATTGTCCGTCTCTTGTATTGTTTTTTATAGTTGCTAATTTCATTTTTCGAATCTTTTAGTTCAACAAAATTACATTAAATTTCACATATTGAATTTATTTTAACGAATTAAGAATAAGAAAAAATGGTTTTGTATTTTTAGCCATTGGAATAGTTAAATAAGATGGTAGAAAATCAAATAGAATATACTTCTGAAATTTATAGATTAGATAAATTGAAACTTTTTTATATCGAAGTTCCAGTAGAAATAATCAGCCAATTAAATGGAAAGTTTGAGAAAGGAAAATTGAACCATCGAGTAGTCATTACAATTAATAATCAATTAAATTGGCAAGGCGGAATTGTTGCACTTGGAGATGGAATAGGTTATATCACACTTTCAACTGCAAGAATGAAACAACTTTCTGTTCATTTAAACGATACAGTCAATGTTTCTCTGATATTAGACACTTCTAAATATGGTTTTGATGTCCCAGAAGAATTAGAAGAATTATTGAAACAAGATATTGAAGGAAATCGTCGTTTTGAATTGCTAAAACCAGGAATGCAGCGATACATTATTTATTACATAATTCAAGTAAAAAGTTCTGAAAAAAGATTAGATCGAGCATTACTTTTGATTAATAATTTAAAGTTAACAATCGAAGGAAAAGAAGAGTTTAAAACACTTTTAGGTAAATAATTCAACTGCCAAATTGACATATTATTGTTCTTGGAACAATTTTCGATAGAAAGAGGGAATTAAAGACGTGATTTTACGTTATACTATTAGAAATTTAAGCTATTTTTGAAGCTATAAAAACTGTTAAACAGATATGATACAAGGAATATTAAAAAAATTATTTGGTGATAAATCTTTAAACGATCGTAAAAAATACCAACCATACATCGATAAATCAAATGAATTTTACGCATCATTCAAATCTTTGACTGATGATCAATTACGTGAAAAAACATATTATTTTCAAAAATTAGTAATTGACGGAACACAAACTTTAGAAGACCAAGTAAAAGAATTAGAAGCGAAAGCAAATGATGCTTCAACTTTAGTTCAAGATAAAGAGGTGATTTTCGAAAAAATAGATGCTCTTAAAAAAGACATCGATCAAAAAATTGAGGAAGTATTAGATTCTATTCTTTCTGAAGCATTTGCTGTATTGAAAGAAACATCAAGAAGATGGGCTGAAAATGGAAAATTAGAAGTTACAGCTCAAGATTTTGATAGAGATTTAGCTAAGAAAAAAGATGGTATTATCATCGAAGGAGATAAAGCAACTTGGTTAAGTAAATGGACTGCTGCTGGAACTGATGTTGAATGGAAAATGGTTCATTACGATGTGCAGTTAATGGGTGGTGCCGTAATTCATCAAGGAAATATCGCTGAGATGCAAACAGGTGAAGGAAAAACATTAGTTGCTACTTTACCAGTCTATTTAAATGCCCTTTCAGGAAAAGGAGTTCACTTAGTAACTGTAAATGATTACTTAGCAAAACGTGACTCTGAGTGGATGGGACCTTTGTACCAATTCCATGGTTTAACAGTTGACTGTATTGATAAACATACACCAAATTCTGAAGCAAGAAGAAATGCTTATTTAGCGGATATTACTTTTGGTACTAACAATGAATTTGGTTTCGATTACTTGAGAGATAACATGTCAAGTAGTGTTGAAGATTTAGTTCAACGTAAACACCATTTTGCGATTGTCGATGAGGTCGATTCAGTATTAATTGATGATGCTAGAACTCCATTAATTATTTCTGGACCAACTCCAAGAGGTGATGAACATGAGTTTTACCAGTTAAAACCAAGAGTTGAAAATGTAGTTGCTGCTCAAAGACAATACGTTACTCAATGTTTGACGGATGCGAAAAAATTATTGAGTGTTATTAATTCTCCAGGAGATAATAGCAAAGATGCAAAACAAGCATTGGAAGATGGTGGAATTGCATTATTAAGAGCTCATAGAGGTTTACCTAGAAATAAAGCATTGATCAAGTTCCTTTCTGAACCAGGAATTAGAGCTCACTTGCAAAAAGTAGAAAATTACTACATGCAAGATCAAAGCAAAAACATGAAAAAAATCGATGTGGAATTATTTTTCGTTATCGATGAAAAAAACAATACAATTGAATTAACAGATAAAGGAATTGATTTAATTTCAGGAAAAGATGATCGTACGTTCTTTATCATGCCAGATATCGGATTAGAGATTGCTAATCTTCAAAAAGAAAATCTTGAAAAAGAAACGTTTGTTGAACGTAAAGATCAGTTAATTAGAGAATACAGTATCAAATCTGAACGTATTCACTCTGTTAGCCAATTATTAAAAGCTTATACGCTTTTCGAAAAAGAAATTGAGTACATCGTAATGGAAGGAAAAATTAAATTAGTCGATGAGCAAACTGGTCGTGTAATGGAAGGACGTCGTTATTCTGACGGATTACACCAAGCGATTGAAGCAAAAGAAAATGTTCAAGTAGAAGCTGCTACTCAAACGTATGCAACCATTACGTTACAGAATTATTTCAGAATGTACCACAAATTAGCTGGTATGACTGGAACAGCAGAAACAGAAGCAAAAGAATTTTGGGATATCTATAACTTAGATGTTATTGTTATTCCTCCTCATAGAAATGTTGTAAGAAAAGATCAACACGATTTCGTCTTTAAAACAGCTAGAGAAAAATACAATGCGGTTATTTTGGAAATTGAAAAATTAACTAAAGAAGGACGCCCGGTATTGGTTGGTACAACAACTGTTGAGATTTCTGAATTATTAAGCAGAATGCTTAAAATGAAAGGAATTGATCACCAAGTATTGAATGCAAAATATCACCAAAAAGAAGCTGAAATTGTAGCTGATGCTGGTAAAGCTGGAGCAGTAACGATAGCAACGAATATGGCTGGTCGTGGAACAGATATTAAACTTGGAGAAGGTGTTAAAGAAGCTGGAGGTTTAGCTATCATCGGTACAGAAAGACATGATTCAAGACGTGTTGATAGACAGTTGAGAGGTCGTTCTGGTCGTCAAGGAGATCCAGGTTCTTCTCAATTTTTCGTTTGTTTAGAAGATGACTTGATGCGTAAATTCGGTTCAGAGCGTATTGCTAAATTGATGGATAGAATGGGTCTAAAAGAAGGTGAAGTTATCACGCACAGTATGGTTTCTAAATCAATTGAAAGAGCTCAGAAAAAAGTAGAAGAAAATAACTTTGGAATGCGTAAGCGTTTATTGGAATACGATGACGTTATGAACGCTCAAAGAAAAGCTGTTTACAAAAAACGTCACAATGCTTTATTTGGAGATCGTTTAGATTTGGATATTGACAATATGTTTTATGACATTTGTGATACTATTTCACATTCATTTAATGGAGCAAATGATTTCAATGATTTTGAAAATGAATTGTTAAGAGTTGTTGGGGTTCAAGCACCAGTAACTGAAGAAGAATTCAAAACGATTACAAAACACGAATTAACGGAAAAAGTTTACGCTGAAGTTAGAGCGAATTACGATCGTAAAAATGAAAAAATTGCTCAAAAAGCTTTCCCTCAAGTAAAACATGTTTATGAAACTATGTCAAATCAATATCAAAACATAGTTTTTGAATTGACTGACGGAAAAAGAGCAATCAAGATGATTTTAAATCTTGAAGAGACTTATAAAACAGGAGGTAAAAACATTTACAGAGAATACGAAAAGCAAATTACGCTTGGAATGATCGACAATGAATGGAAAGAACATTTAAGAGAAATGGATGATTTACGTTCTGCTGTAAACAATGCTCAATACGAACAAAAAGATCCTTTATTAGTTTATAAATTAGAATCATTCGAATTATTCAAAAATATGATGACGAGAATGAATGCTGAAGCTACTGAATTCTTAATCAAAGTGGACATTCCAGTTGAACAAGAAATTCAAAGCACGAATAAAGAGATTGCGCACGAAGATCATTATCAAAAGGCTCAAATTAATACTGGAAATTCATCAAACACAAGTTCAACTAGAGCACCACAATTTCAAGGGAGTGAAGGTTACGAGCAAGCGATGATGAACTCAACTCAAACATTAGAGAAACAACAGCCGGTCATTGCTGATCCGAAAATAAATCGAAATGATTTATGTCCATGTGGAAGCGGTAAAAAGTATAAACAATGCCACGGTAAATAAGAATATTTGAACAAAAAAAATCCCACTTAGGTGGGATTTTTTTTGTTCAGTATTTTTTATCTATTGAATTAATTCGGCTCATCTGAATCAGTAAACTTATACCCTACTCCTTTTACAGTTTTGATATAATTATCCCCAATTTTTTCTCTCAATTTTCGAACGTGAACATCGATTGTTCTATCCCCTACTATAATATCAGTTCCCCAAACACTTTCTAGTATTACATCTCTTTCAAAAACTGAATGAGGACGAGACGCTAGCAAAGCAAGTAATTCAAATTCTTTTCGAGGTAAATGAATCACTTCTCCATTTTTCTCAATTAAATATTTCTCACGATTAATTACCAAATCAGACGATTTAGTATTGTTTGATAGTTCAATTTTACCTTTTCTTCTTAAAAGTGCATTTATACGACTTACAAGAACTTTTGGTTTTATTGGTTTTGCAACATAGTCATCAGCTCCAGCATTTAATCCAGCGATTTGACTATAATCTTCATTTCTAGCTGTCAATAAGCAAATTAATATTTTATTAAATTCAGCATTATTTCTTATGGCTTCACAAACTTCAATTCCGTCCATTCCAGGCATCATCACATCAAGAATAATTAAATCCGGAATAGATTGTTGAATCAATTTAAGACCTTGTTCACCGTTCGAAGCTACTCTAATGTCAAAACCTTCCTTTTCAAGATTGTATTTTAGAATATCTCTGATATCATCTTCGTCATCAATTATAAGGATCGAAACCATTTTCTGTTATTTAATGTTATCACAATGTAAACAAAATTAATGATAATATTGGATGCCTATCTATAAAATGTTTCAATATTATTTTTAATAAATTATGTAAATTAATCTCGGTAGATTTTACACTTATTGATTTACAACACTTTAAAATAAAACAAGTAGTAAGTATTAATATATTGGATAATATTTTTTACAACTATCTTTTAAACCAATAAAAAAGTCTTTCTAAAAAAACTAAAAATTTTCGAGAAACCTTATTATTTTTTTATTAGATTTGCTCTAGTAGTAGTAGGTTAGGTTGATTAGTTGATAAGAGTTTTAGACGCCCGTCTAAGACTCTTATTTTTTTTTGCTGAAATTGTTATATAATCGTTAATTTTATCTTTTAAATATAGTATTCAATTAAATCTTTATTTATTTGAATAATTATTAATCCATGAAACCATGAAAATAAAGATTTTACTTGCTGAAGATGATTCTAGTTTAGGGTTTATGATTTCTGATCAACTAAAATCGGATGGTTATCAAGTTGCTCTTTGTAGAGATGGTGCTGAGGCATACAAAAGATTTAATGATGAAATTTTTCATTTATGCATTTTTGATGTAATGATGCCCAAAAAAGATGGGTTTTCATTAGCGAAAGATGTAAGAAAATTAAATTCAGACATTCCTATTCTTTTTTTATCTGCGAAATCTATGATGGAAGATAAAATCGAGGGATTTAAATCTGGTGGCGATGATTATTTAACAAAACCATTTGGCGTTGAAGAATTACAATTACGAGTTAAAGCTTTATTAAAAAGGGTAAATGTTCAAGTTGAAACAACAGAGATAGAAACAATCGTTCATTTAGGAACTTATGAATTTGATTCTGAAAATTACACTTTAAAAAGTACTAATTTCAATAAATCGCTAACTAAAAAAGAAGCACAAATTTTAAAGGTTTTATTAAAATTTAAAAATCAAGTTGTACCAAGAGAGACTGTATTAAATGCTGTGTGGGGGCAAGATGATTATTTTGTTGGAAGAAGTTTGGATGTATTCATTACAAAATTGAGAAAATATTTTCAAGAAGATGAATCAATTCAAATTTTGAATATACATGGGGTTGGATTTAAATTTGAAATTACAGAAAAATAAATGACTTATATTCTTCATATTGAATCAGCGACAAAAGTTTGTTCTGTTGCATTATCAAAAAATGGAAAGCTTGTTTCTTTAAAAGAAAATCAAGAAGACGGCTTTTCACATGGAGAAAATTTGACTTTATTTATTGAAGAAGTTCTTGGAAAAGAAAATATTAAGCCAAATCAATTAAGCGCTGTTTCGGTTGCTTCTGGACCAGGCTCTTATACGGGATTAAGAATTGGCGTTTCTTGTGCTAAAGGTTTGTGTTACGCTTTAAATATTCCTTTAATCGCTATTGATGCATTAACATCATTAAAAGAAATTGCAAAATCAAAACATTCAAACATTAATTTATGTCCACTAATTGACGCTAGAAGAATGGAAGTTTATGCTTCTATTTTTAATTCAAAAGACGAATTGATTAAACCCATTTCAGCTGATATTTTAGATGAGAATTCCTATTCTGAATTTGAACCTTTCGCCTATTTTGGAGATGGTGCTGAAAAACTAGCAGACATTTGGAAAACTAGAAATTGTAATGCTGATTTAACAATTCATTCTTCAGCAATTGGTCAGGTTGATTTAGCTTTTCAAAAATTTACGAATAAAGAATTTGAAGATGTCGCTTATTTTGAACCCTATTATTTAAAGGACTTTATTATCAATGCTCCAAAAAAAGCTTAAACATCTAGATGTTATTGGACTATTATTGTCATTACACCAATTCTGCTATTAAATCCTTTTTCTCCATCAAACTTCGAATGTAAGCTGATCCAATAATTGCTCCATCACATGACAGATGCGCATTTTCAACATCTTCTTTAGTGGAAATTCCAAATCCAAGCATAACAGGTACACCTTTACACAATTGCTTTATTTCAGAATAACGTTCAAATAGACTTGAATCCAATGCTTGTTTCTTACCCGTAATACTTGTTTGAGAAACCAAATAAATGAAGCTTTTAGAAGATGCATTTACAACTTTTTGAATTCGTTCATTCGAAGTGGTTGGAGTTATTAAAAAAGTCATTGAAACCTCATATTTCTCAAATAATTCTTTATAAAAACGATCATAAATTTCAATACTCATATCAGGCAATATGACAGAGGCTATTTTTAAATCCTTACATCGTTTTAAAAATTTCTCCAAACCATATTGCAAAACAGGATTCAAATATCCCATTAAAACTAATGGAATCTGAACTTGATTTTTAATCGAATCTAATTGATCAAATAAAACATCCATATTCATTCCGTTTGCAAGTGCTATTGAACTTGATTCTTGAATGACAACACCATCTGCCATCGGATCTGAAAATGGAATCCCAACTTCAATGAAATCTATTCCTTTCGATTGTAATTCTAGTATTTGAGCTGCAGTGCTATCCAAAGTAGGAAAACCTGCTGTAATGAAAATACTTAGCTGCTTTTTATCTTTTATAAATCTGTTCATTTTAATTTTCAATTTTAATTCATCATTCAAAATTCAAATACGTTTCCATATCCTTATCTCCTCTTCCCGATAAATTGATTACAACAACATCATTCGAAGAAAAATCAATTTTATCCAAGGCCGCAATGGCATGTGCACTTTCTAATGCTGGAATAATCCCCTCATAAACAGCTAATTTCTTTGCCGCTTTTAACGCTTCATCATCTGTAACGGAAATACTTTTTGTTCTTCCTACTTGAATTGTATGTGCATGTAAAGGACCAATTCCTGGATAATCTAAACCAGCTGAAATTGAATAAGGCTCAATTACTTGTCCGTATTCATCTTGCATTAACAATGTTAAACTTCCATGAAGAACACCTGGATTTCCAACTGCTGAAGTTGCTGCTGTGTGACCAGAATCAACACCCATACCACCTGCTTCTACGGCAATTAACTCAACTTCTTCGTTATCATAATATTCATAAAATGCTCCAGCTGCATTACTTCCTCCGCCTACGCAGGCAACGATTTTAGTTGGATTTTCAGATCCCGTTTGTTCTTTTAATTGTGTTTTAATTTCTTTTGAAATAACCGATTGAAATAATGCGACCATTGCTGGATAAGGATGCGGCCCAACAACACTTCCTATTAAATAATAGGCATTTGTATGATTAATCCAATAACGAATTGCCTCATTTGTAGCATCTTTCAATGTTTTACTACCCGAAGTTGCTGGAACCACTTCAGCTCCCAAATATTTCATTCGTTGTACATTAGGCGCTTGACGCTCAATATCTTTTTCACCCATAAAAACAATACATTTCATATCCATCAGCGCACAAACCGTTGCTGTAGCTACACCATGTTGACCTGCTCCTGTTTCAGCAATAATTTCGGTTTTACCCATTTTTTTCGCTAATAAAATCTGACCAATAGCATTGTTGATTTTATGAGACCCCGTATGATTTAAATCTTCACGTTTCAAAAAAATTGGACATTGATATTCATTCGTCAACTTTTGAGATAAATACAAAGGAGAAGGACGACCAACATAATGTTTTAACAATGAAACAAATTCATTCTGAAACGCTTCATCTTCCTTTATTAAATTATAATTCAAACTTAATTCTTCTAAGTTATCTCTTAGCAATTCTGGCACAAAAGCTCCACCAAAATCACCATAAAAGCCTAAATCATCTACTGCTGTATATTTTTTTTCAATTATCATCTTTCTTAATTTAAAACAGTTGTAATACTTTCTACAAATTCATCTATTTTATCTACATTTTTATTCCCTGGATTAATTTCAAAACCACTATTGATATCAATCCCAATGAAACGTTTGTGATCTATATTTTTTATTTCATCTCCCATTTCAATTTTTATCCCTCCACTCAATAAAAATGGAATATTCCCTTGATAATGATTTAATATTTCCCAATTAAAAACTTTACCTGAACCACCATAAGCATCCGTTTTTGTATCAAACAAAAAATAGTCAACCAAAGCTTCAAATTCCGTCAATTGTTTAAAATCAAAATTATCATCGACTCCAAACGCTTTTATGATACTTAACTTTTGATTGGTCTTCATGATTTGATTCATCAGCTTTCTACAATAAACAACATCTTCATCTCCATGTAATTGAATGTAATCGAGCTGATGAAACGAAGCTATATCAATGATTTTATCTATTTCCACATTTACAAAAACTCCTACTCGCTTACTATTTTTTGTAAAAATTGGTAATTGATCAAAAAATCGTTTTGATTTTGAGTAAAAAATAAAACCTAAAAATTCAATTTGATTATTCTGATCTAAAACATTAATCTGTTCTTGATCTTTTAATCCACAAACTTTTATTTTCATGCCTTTGAATAGTTTAATTCATTAATAAAACTCTTTATAGAACTGCTTTTCAAAATACTTTCTCCTATCAAAGCGCCATTATATCCTGCTTCAGCTAATAATTCTAAATCTTCTTTTGACTTAATTCCTGATTCAGTGATGATTAATTTATCTTTTGGCAAGAAATCAATCACATCTAAAGATGTTTGGATTGTTGTCGTTTGTGTTTTTAAGTTTCGATTATTTACACCAATGATATCGACTAAATCTGAAATTTTATTTAATTGATTCTTTTCATGGAACTCACAAATCACCTCTAATCCTAATCCTTGAGCTAAAATTGTAAAATGTAAAATTTCTTGCTCCGTTAATGCTTCTGCTATCAATAAAACGACATCCGCTCCCATCGCTTTCGCTTGGAATAATTGAATTTCATCAATAATAAAATCTTTACGCAAAATTGGAATTTGAACCGTTTTTCTAATTTCTGTGATATCCGTTTCTTTTGCTCCAAAAAAGCTTGAATCTGTTAACACTGAAATTGCACTTGCTCCATTTTGCTCATAGATTTTACTAATTTCAACAGGATCTAGTTCGCTATTAATAATACCAGCACTTGGTGATTTTCTCTTGAACTCAGCTATAACTCCAAATTGATTTTCTAATTTTTCTTTAAGCGAAATTGTCTTTTTATCGAAATAAACACTCTGTTCAAAATCTTTAATCGTGAATGTTGATCTTAACAATTCAACTTCCTTTCTTTTTTGATCTATAATTGTATCTAAAATTGTTCCCATATTTTCTAAAATTTAAATGTTTTTGCTGCTTGACCACTTTTAATAAATGAAAGTGATTCATTAAATAATTCTATTTTCGAAGTCGTTGGATGAAAACATTCTAAAGCGATTGCTGTATTAACTGCAACTACATTTGTTTGTTCAGCTGATCCTTCTCCTTTCAAAATTGTTTTCACAATTTGAGCCGATTCATCGACCGTTTTTCCAGCTTTCAAAGTACTCGCATTTACACTTTTCAATTCAAACAAATTTGCATTGATCACTTCATCTGATTTCAATCCTAAAACGCGTGTTTGTTCTGTTAATGTAATTTCATCATAGCCATCCATTCCAAAAACTACTCTAAAATCAGTTCTATTCTTTTTCAATAAGTGCTGGTAGATTTTCGCTAATTCTAAATCATAAGTTCCCGTTAATTGAAAAGCTGGTTGAACAGGGTTTACCAACGGCCCAAGTGAATTGAAAAAAGTTCTAAGCCCCAAATCTCTTCTCAAATGACTTACTTTTTTTAACGTTGGATGAAATAAAGGTGCATGTAAAAAGCAAATATTGTTTTTCGTTAATTGCTCGTTTAACTCTTTCTCATCATGTGTAAATACGTATCCTAAAGCTTCTAAAACATTGGAAGATCCACAAGATGAACTTACACCATAATTACCATGCTTGATCACTTTATTTCCCATTGCTGCCAGAACAAATGATGTAGTCGTAGAAATATTGAATGTATCTTTTCCATCTCCACCTGTTCCACATAAATCAATTGCATTAGTTCCATCTAATTCAATTTTTAAAGCAAGATTTAGTAACGCATTTCGAAATCCTTCAATTTCATCCAAACTCAAACCTTTCATTTGTAAACCAATCATTAACGCTACAACTTGAGCATCATTCATCTTTTCCTCAGCAATTGCATGGATAATTTCTGATGCTTCCTGAAAAGAAAGTGATTGATTATTTAGTACTTTTTGTATCAGTGTTTTCATTTTATTTTGAACTTTTAACTTTCAACTATTAATTATCAATTATTAACTGACGAAACCCAATTCTCAATCATTGTTCGCCCTTGTGGAGTCAATATTGATTCTGGATGAAATTGAACTCCTCTGATATTTAAGTCACGATGTTTGATTGCCATGATTTCTCCCTCCTTCGTTTGAGCAGTAACCACCAACTCATTTGGGACATTTGAATTAATTTTCCAGCTATGATATCGTCCTACTTCAAATTCTTGAGGAATTGAATCAAAAATGGAATCAATTTGTTGATGCTGGATCAAAGAAGCTTTTCCATGAATTGGTTCTTTACATTGCTCTAGTTTCCCACCATAAACCTCTGCAATTGCTTGATGCCCTAAACAAACCCCTAATATATTTTTTGAAGATCCATATTGTCGAATTATTTTCAATAAATCACCTGCTTCTGATGGAATACCAGGACCTGGAGACAATAAGATGGCATCACATTTCTCCAATACTTCGTAATCAACTTCATTGTTTCGCATCACAATCACTTCGTCAACATTCGATTCTTTCACATAACGAATGATGTTATAAACAAAAGAATCATAGTTATCAATTACAGCTATTTTCATTTTATTAAATATTTGATACGATTTTTAAATTTTCAATTACTTCTTTTTGCGAATCTGCTTTTGAAATAGCTGTTCGAACAGCTCTAAGTTTATGATGTACTTCTTTCACTTCATTTTCAACTATTGAATTGATCACTACACCAGCACCAGCTCTATAATTCATTATATTATTCTTGCTCAAAATACTTCGAATGACAATTGCCATATTAATATCTCCATTAGAAGCAATTAATCCAACAGCTCCACCATAAAAATCTCTAGTTGACTTTTCAGTTTTAGCGATTAATTCCAATGCTTTTGGCTTTGGCGTTCCAGAAAGTGTACCTGCTGGAAATGAATTACTGATAAGTTTTAACGATTCAGTAGAATCAACTTCACCTGTCACTTTTGACACTAAGTGAATGACATGACTAAAGTGTTGAATTTCTTTGTAAATCTCCACTTTGACATTTTTACAATCTTTGCTTAAATCATTTCTAGCTAAATCAACCAACATCGTATGTTCCGCATTTTCTTTTTCATCATTTACTAAAAAATGAATCTGCTCATCATCTACAGATTTATCACCTGATTTTGAAACCGTTCCTGCTATTGGATGAATTTCTGCTTTTCCTTTTTTCACGATTAATTGTGCTTCAGGAGAAGAACCGAATAAACGATAACTTTCGAAATCAAAATAGAACAAATAAGGTGATGGATTTAATCTTCTTAATTGTCTATACACTTGAAAATCATCCCCAAAAAAAGATTGCTGAAATCTATTTGAAACGACTAACTGAAAAACATCTCCTCGCATACAAGAAGATTTTGCATCTGTCACTATACGAGCGAATTCTTCATCCGTAAAATCTGATTTTTCACCTCCTATTGTTTCAAAAGGCAATTCAGTAAATGGTTTACGTTGAAGTAAATGAGTTATCCCCATTGCTTTCAACTCTTCTGAATTAAAACTATTTGAGATGACATAACCATTTGAAGTAAAATGATCTATGACAATTATTTGCTCAAAAACAAAAAAGTGAATGTCAGGAATTTCTAGATCACTTTTTGCTTTTTCAATATGTTTTTCAGTCATCAAAGCAAATTCAAATCCAAATCTTCCAAAGAAACCATTGCCTTCAATTTCAGGATTATTGAATTTAAATCGTTCTAATATTTGCTGAATTTGAGCAACTGAATCTTGATTTTGATTCAATATTTCTTCCGAACGAACTCCATCAACATCAATTGAAACTGCTTGATTTTCAATCATTAACTCAACAATCGGATTAACTCCAATAAAAGATTTACTGTTGCTTCTAGACTGATATTCATTGCTTTCTAATAAGCATGTCTTGCGATAATGGTTTCTTAAAGAAAGATAAATTTCCACCGGAGTGTATACATCCGCATTGAACGGAGTAATTTTTGAATAAATCATAAAAAAAATAAAAAGGAAGTGAAAAAAAACGGCTTGTCGTGTGACAAGCCGTTTAAAAATATTTATAAAGAATTACAAATTAACGCCACTCACACCAACTGTTAGTTGAGCGCCACCAAAAATTTGTATTTGTATATTTCGTTTTCATCTGCGACAAAGATTTAGAAATTATTTTCATAAAACAAAATTTAATTTCAATTTTTTTCATTTATCTTTGTACCAACAAATTGAGACAATGAATTTTTCGAAACAAAATTTTTGGTGGTGGTTTAAAACTCGCTGAGTGCGTTCGGAAAATGCTATATATAGATTTGAACCCGTTTCGTACTTTGAGTTGAAACGGGTTTTTTATTTTAAAAATATTAAGATGAACTTACAGGAAACAATAAAAAATACTAATCGTCCTTTTTTGATAACAGGACCATGTAGTGCTGAAACTCCAGATCAGTTAATCGGAGTTTGTAAAGAAATTGCACAAAATGGTAATGCAAATATTTTAAGAGCAGGTATTTGGAAACCAAGAACACGACCTGATTCTTTTGAAGGAGTTGGTGAAGAAGGTTTGAAATGGTTGGTGGATGCTGGTAAAGAAACTGGACTTCCTGTTTCTACGGAGGTTGCTAATAAAATTCACGTAGAACAAGCTTTAAAGGCTGGAATTGATGTGCTTTGGATTGGTGCACGAACAACAGTCAATCCTTTTGCTGTTCAAGAAATTGCGGATGCTTTACAGGGAACAAAAATTCCTGTTTTAATTAAAAATCCTGTCAATCCTGATTTAGAATTATGGATAGGTGCTTTCGAGCGTTTTGAAAAAGCAGGAATCACTGATTTAGCAGCGATTCATAGAGGATTTTCGATTTATAAACATCCCAAATATAGAAATGTACCAACTTGGGAAATAGCAATTGGATTGAGAGAACGATTACCAAATCTTCCTATTATTTGCGATCCAAGTCACATAACTGGAAATAGAAATTTATTGTTGGAAGTATCACAAAAAGCATTGGATTTAAATTTTGATGGATTGATGATTGAAACACATCCAAATCCAGATAAAGCTTGGTCAGATGCAGCCCAACAAGTTACTCCCGATCAATTAAAATCAATCATTGATAATTTGATTTTACGTTCAAATGATATTAGTTCTTGCGATACAGATTTTCTGTCTGACATAAGAGAAAAAATTAACAATTTAGATGATCGTTTATTCGATTTATTTTCAACTAGAATGGTTTTAAGTGAAGAAGTTGGTAAATTCAAACGTGAAAACAACATCATGATTCTTCAACAAGAACATTGGGCAAAAATAATCAATCACCGATTAGACAAATCAGATGATTACAAGCTTTCAAAAATGTTTATTCGCCAAATGATGGATGCAATGCATCAAGAATCGATTAGACATCAGACAAAAGTGATGAATTCGAAATAGTTTATTAGACTTTAGAGGTTAGATATTAGATAATTTCAAATTGAAAGATTTACGTTATCATACCCCTCACTCCCCCTGCGAAGGGGGAAGTAAAAACAGAAAAAAATGAATATTACAATTAAACCAGGAAAGAGAAAAGGGATTATTCAAATTCCCGCTTCAAAAAGCGATTCGCAACGAGCTATATTAGCTGCAGGATTGGCAAAAGGAGAAAGTTTATTGAAAAATGTTGGTGATAGTCATGATGAATTGGCTATGCTAAAAACGATTGAATCTTTAGGAGCAACAATTGTTTCAAATAATGATAATTCATTGACAATAAAAGGTATTCAAAACTTTCCTGCGAATGCTGAAATTAATGTAGGTGAAAGTGGTTTAGGATGTCGATTAATCACTTCTGTTGCAGCAGCAAACAATGGAGAATATTCTATTATTGGGAAAGGTTCTATTTTAAAACGACCGATGCCTTTTTTCGAAGAAGTTTTAACTCAAATTGGAGCCAAAGTTCAATCTACAAATGGCTATTTACCTTTAAAAATAAAAGGTCCAGTAACTGGTGGTTCAGTTTCTTTCAAAGGAAGTGATAGCTCTCAATATTTATCTGGACTGTTAATGGGATTACCATTGACAAACGAAGATACATATGTAAATGTGCAAGACTTAAATAGTCTTCCATATGTCCAAATGACACTTCATACTTTGGAACAATTCGGAATTTTTATTCAGAATCAAAATTTTGAGAATTTCATCATCGGAGGAAAACAGAAATACATTTCATGTAATTATATCATTGAAAGTGACTGGAGCTCTGCAAGTTATTGGTTAGTTGCATCAGCATTAGGGATGGATATTCAATTAACAGGATTGACCTTAGCTAGTTACCAAGCTGATAAAGCACTTTTAAAAGCATTTGAAGCCGCTAACTGTTCGATTGAATTCCATGAAAAAACATTCAACATCAATGGTGAAAATCGTAAGCCATTTAAATTTGATGCTACAAATTGCCCGGATTTATTTCCTGCCTTGGTAACATTTGCGGCATTAACAGAAGGGAAATCTGAAATAAAAGGTGTTAATCGATTAGAACATAAAGAAAGTAATCGTGGTGTTGTTTTAAAAGAAGAATTTGAAAAATTAGGAGTAAATATAGTACTAGATGGAGATATTATGCATGTTTACGGAAAAACAACGATTGAAGGTGGTAAAACAAAATCTCACAATGATCATCGAATTGCAATGTGCTTAGCAATCGCTGCTTTTTTCGCAGAAGATGAAATTGAAATCGAAGAAGCAGAGGCTGTAAATAAAAGTTATCCTCATTTCTGGGAACATGTTGAAATTTTGGATTTTGAATGATGAATTTTGGACTTCTTCCGAAGGTTCGGAATCGCTCAGTCCGCTATTATTTTTATAAAAAATCTATTCACTAATGACTTATACCTAATTACTTTTATCGATTGATTAACCTCTCAAAACTATTGACTAATCTAAATCAACTATTGACCAAAAACTATTATATTTGTACTTATGATGACTGTAAAGGAAATAATGGCTCCGATTGAAACGGAAATGAACGAATTTGAAGTTCGTTTTCGCGACAGTATGAAGTCTAAAGTTCCTTTATTAGACAAAATCACACATTACATTATCAAGCGAAAAGGAAAACAAGTCAGACCTATGTTCTTGTTTTTAACAGCCAAAATGCTTGGTAAAATAAATGACAACACCTATACAGCTGCTTCATTAGTAGAATTATTACACACTGCTTCCTTAGTTCACGATGATGTTGTTGATGACGCCAATGAGCGAAGAGGCTTCTTTTCTGTAAATGCATTATGGAAAAATAAAATTGCTGTTTTAGTTGGTGATTTTATGTTATCTAGAGTGCTTTTGCTTTCGATTGAAAAAAATAACATTCGCCTTTTAGAAATCGTAGCGAGAGCTGTACGTGAAATGAGTGAAGGTGAATTATTACAAATTGAAAAGGCTAGAAATTTAGATATTACTGAAGAGGTTTATTTTGACGTCATTCGACAAAAAACAGCCTCTTTGATCGCCACTGTTTGTGAAGCTGCTGCTTCATCAGTAGATAGAGAAGATCAGGCTGCAAATATGCGTCAATTTGGAGAATTGGTTGGTTTAGCTTTTCAAATCAAAGATGATATTTTTGATTATGGCGCTTCAGATAAAATAGGGAAACCAACTGGTTTAGATATTCGTGAACGCAAAATGACACTTCCATTAATTCACACGCTTTCAGTTTGTGATAAACCTACTAAAAAGGAGTTGATCAACATTATTAAAAACCATAATGAAGATCCTAAAAAAGTGAACATTGCTGTCAATTTAGTAATCCAAAATGGTGGAATTGATTATGCGTACAAACGTATGATGGAAATAAAAAATCAAGCACTAGAATTGTTAAAAGAAATACCAGAAAATGATGCAAAAAAAGCATTGATTGGATTGGTTGAATTCACTGTACAAAGAGAAAATTAAAATTTTATTATGAAGAAATTTGCATACCTATTTAGTTTGCTGGTTTTGGTTGTTGCTTGTGGTGAACAAGAAAAAGAAAAACCAAAAAAAATTGAAGTTGAAAATCTGATTGAAATAAAAGATGGGATTTATAAAGAATATTATCCTGGAAAAAAAGAAGTGAGAATTACTGGACCTGTTGGAGACAACAACATTAGAGAAGGTAAATGGACATTTTTGGCAAAAAATGGAACTGAAATGTCAATCTGCTTTTATGAAAATGGAAAAAAAAATGGACATTCTATTGTAAAACATCCTAACGGAGCAATCAGCTATGTTGGAGAATATAGCAACGATAAACAAATTGGTATTTGGGAGTTTTACGATGAAAAAGGCAAATTAATCAATACAACTGATTACGGGCAACCGAAAGAATAAGAATGGCAAAAATTCCCCCACATATAATTGATGAAATTATACAGACTGCTCGAATTGAGGAAGTCATTGGGGAATTTGTGAATTTAAAAAGAGCTGGTTCAAACTTAAAAGGGTTAAGTCCTTTTACAGATGAAAAATCTCCTTCTTTTATGGTCTCACCTGCCAAACAAATTTTTAAATGTTTCTCGACAAGTAAAGGCGGAAATGTTGTCTCTTTTTTAATGGAGAAAGAACATTTTTCCTATCCTGAAGCATTACGATGGTTAGCCGATAAATACAGCATTCAACTTCCTGAAGAAACACCAGCAACGGCAGAAGAATTAGAAGCAATTTCAGAACGTGAAAGTTTACACATCATCAATGAATTTGCTAAGGAATATTTCATGAAATCGATGCATGAAACGGATGAAGGAAAAGCTATTGCCGTTTCATATTTCGAAGAACGAGGATTTCGATTAGATATCATTAAAAAATTTCAATTAGGTTATTGCTTAAATACTGGAACAGATTTCACAAAAGCTGCTCTAGAAAAAGGATATAAATTAGAATACTTAGAAAAAGTAGGACTTGTAAAATCGAAAGAAGATCGTCAATTTGATTTCTTTAGAGGTCGAGTTATGTTCCCTATTCACAGTGTTTCTGGAAGAACATTAGGTTTTGGTGGTCGAACGTTGATCACAGATAAAAAAATAGCTAAATACTTCAACTCACCTGAAAGTATTATCTATAACAAAAGTGAAATATTATACGGTCTTTACTTTTCAAAAGGAGATATCATTAAGTACGATAATTGTTTCTTGTGTGAGGGATATACGGATGTTATCAGTATGTATCAAGCAGGAATTCAAAATGTTGTTGCTTCTTCTGGTACTTCTTTAACAAAAGATCAGATTAAATTAATTCGCCGATATACTCAGAACATTACAATTCTTTACGATGGTGATGCAGCTGGTATTAAAGCATCTTTTAGAGGTATCGATTTGATTCTTCAAGAAGGAATGAATGTAAAAGTTGTTTTATTTCCTGAAGGCGAAGATCCAGATTCATATTCAAAAAGTGTTAGCACTTCTGAGCTAGAAAGATACATTAAGGAACATACACAAGATTTCGTTTCATTTAAAACAGATATCTTATTAAAAGATGGTGGAAATGATCCGATAAAAAGAGCTGATTTAGTGCGTGAAATAGTTCATTCGGTTTCTTTGATTCCTGATCAAATTACACGTTCAATTTATACACAAGAAATTGCAAAACAGTTTGACTTAAGTGAACAAATTGTTACGAATGAATTGAATAAAAGTAGAAATACTGCTGCTGTTAAACAACTTCAAGAACAAGAAAGACAGCCTATTCAACAGCAAAGTTTTCAGCCTGATCCTAGTAATGACTTTCAGGAAATTCCTCAACCAGTTCAAAAAGAAAAAGTTTCCTCTTTTGATCATAACGAATATGATTTAATTCGTAAAATGATTAAATATGGTCAATATGAAATTGAAACTGAACAATTTGATGAAAACGATCAAAAAATTAAAATAAAAACGAGTGTCGTTGAATTAATTTGTCATGAATTAGATCGTGATGAATTGTTGTTTTTCACACCATTATACAATAAAATTCATCAGTTAATTGTTGAAGGTCTGGCTCAAAACATCTTTTACAAACCGAGTCATTTCCTAAAATTAGAAGATCAAGAAATTATTCAATTTGTCACTGATATTGAAACGGAACTCAATGAAGTTAGCCCAAATTGGTTAATCAAACACAACATTCACACTAACACAGAATTAGATAAACTTCAAAATGCAATCTTACATTCAATTTACAATTTTAAATTGGGAAAAATAGACCAAAGAATTAAGAAAATTGAAACTGCTTTAGAAACACTTGACATTGAAAATGAAAATGACAAGTTAGCAGATTTAATATCAGAAAAAATTGCTTTGGATAATGTAAAAATTGTATTTTCGGAAAAATTAGGACGAATAATCGGATAAAAATATGTTAAGCGCAACGTTATTTTCTTTAGGACCTTACAAAGTATGCTTGTTAAACTTGTTCTTCATTGCATTAATTGTTTTAGCTTCTATCGGACTTCGAAGAATTTTCCACCGTTTGTTAAAGCGTTATTTGACTCAAGCAAATATTCGAATGGAAGGTCAACGAACTACTTGGCTTCGATTAATTAGTCAAAGTGTTTATATCCTTGCCGTTTACATTGGAGTTTGGAGTTTTA